>OKKG01000255.1_pt1 | contig 24395 bp, 18 predicted proteins | sample 1612731 | NCBI WGS metagenome assembly OKKG01 (sample SAMN04436816, study PRJEB24849) | human gut metagenome | biome: human gut; feature: NICU; material: stool | host: Homo sapiens | place: USA: Saint Louis, MO | collected 2011-05-09 | reverse complement strand
TCACTGAGCGGATCACCCTCAGTTCTCCGGGGCTGGTGGAAGTTCGCTGTCGTCGACGCAATGAGCAGGGCAGTAATAACTCGCGCGACAATATGTACTGGCAGGCTTTGAGAGGGAGGCTTCTTGCTAGACCGGTATCCTACTCAGGCATAACAACCTGGGCAATTACCGTTGAAACCGGGGGGAAGCTGGCGGCACAGTCTGACAGGCGCGTCAGCGTGGTCGCTACCCGTGAATATGACGGTGGAGGTAACAGAACTATAAGCGGCGCATTCCGTCATGTGGCAAATAGTCTTGGATTTAATGCTAATCAGCTCGACACCTCTGCAATAAATGCTCTTGAAACTGCCTGGTGGACGCCGAGGGGAGAATATTTTGACTATGAGGCAAGCAGCGACAGTGCTTCAGCGAAAGATATTTTCGACAAAATCACCGAAGCAGGCATGAGCTATTTTTTGCTATCAGATGGGCTCTTATCTGCCGGGCGCGAAGGTATCAAAACCTGGACCGGGATCATCACTCCCCAGGATACGGTAGAGGAAATGCAGACATCATTCAGGGCCCCTTCTGATGATGATTATGATGGTGTTGACGTCACATATATTAATCCGGTTACCTGGGCGGAGGAAATCGTTCAGTGTCGGACAGCTGATAATCCTGTGCCACGCAAAGTGGAGTCGTACTCGCTGGGCATTGTAATGACTGCAGATCGTGCTTACCGGATAGGTATGCGCAGGCTCATGAAATATCTGCACCAGCGCAGGACCTATGAATGCACAACTGAGCTTCTTGGCTGGTGCTATCAGTTTGGCGATCACATCATTCTTTCTGATGATATTCCGACGGGTAAAACAATCAGCTGTCTGATAGAAGGCGTGACATTCGATGATGAAGTTATCACGTTAACAGTCACTGAGCTTCTTGACTGGAGCTATGCTAATCCGCGCTGCTGGATTCAGTTTCAGGGGGGGCGGCCGTCGACTCGTTTGCTAACGCCGACACGTGTCGATGACTTCACCCTTACTATACCGTACAACGACGACCTGCACCCGGAAGACTGGATTATGGATGATCCGGATGTTGAATTACCTCGCCTGTTGTTTTGTGACAGTGAGAAGGGGGCGCGGCACGGTATCGTTCAGGAAATTGTCCCGTCTGATGACTGTACTTGCCAGGTCACAGCCCCGGAATATAAAGAAATTTTTTACGCATACGACGACGCTACATACCCTGGCGACGTAGCTTAGCAATTTCAAAAAAATCAATTCACCCGCTTCGGCGGGTTTTTTCATTTTTGGAGCACAATGTATGGCCAACATCGAAAAACTTGGCTCGTCATCACCAGAGGTATTGCTTAAGAATGCAACTAACCTCGATCAGTTAGTCAATGGCCGGGAATCGGAATCATTACCTGATCGCTTTGGTGTACTGCGCAAAACCTGGCACGGCATGGAGATGATCTTCAACCGCTTTATAGACTACATCACTGGTCGCGGCGAGCAGGCAGTTGCAGCTATCGGCTGGCAGGAGCTTGGCAACTGGGCTGTTGGTCTGGCTGTAGATAATCGCCAGCAGATCGTCTACTACAATGGCTCCTGGTACAAATACCTTGGTGAGCTTGAGCACGTCATTGCCGGAGATTCTCCTGAGAACGATGGCGGTGTGTGGTCGGCTGCAAACCCCACAGGGAAATGGTCGAACATCGGTGACGCGGCTCTTCGCTCAAACCTGGGTTCAGGCGAAGGCTTTAAATACATCGGGCAGGTTGCCAGTTATGCGGCACTAAAAACTGTCATACCTGAGCGTTCCGGGCAGAGAATACTTCTGGGGTCCTATTACGCTAACGAATCCACTGGCGGAGGTGAGTTCGTGGCTCGTGCTGGTACAGCGACAGATGACGGCGGCACCATCTGCGTACCGACTGGCTCATCAACGTGGTACTGGCAGCGGGTTGGTGTTGTCGATTTCGACGTAACCTGGTTCGGCGCAATCGGTGACTCAAACACCGCTAATTCAGCGACAAATACTGTAGCAATTCAGCGAGCAATTGATGCCGCCGACTCCGCCGGTATTGCCAGTGTTACATTTCCAAAATCTGCTGGGTTCTTTGCCTGTGGCACGATATATATGAAGCCAGGCGTTTCTCTCGTGGGTGCAGGACGCACAAGGGGGCTGCTTGGGGCGATAGTGTATTTAAGAGCTGGATCGAATGCCGTTATCGCTCCGGAGATCAAAGGTCTCTGGCATAAGCAATGCCATTTTTATCTCTGGGATCCAGACTCTCCCAACACCATGGTTAGCAATATCAAAATACAAGGTTGTCTTATTGATGGGACTAACCTGTCCGGATCTGGGAAGTTTTCCGGCGATGCTGTTGTGATAAAAAATACGACTTTCGACGTACATATCCGTGACACCTATATCCAGAATTATTCAGGAAATGGACTCAGCATAATAACAGACAATGCAAGTACCGGTTATTTGGCTACGGGGGTTTTCACGACTCTCAATGTGGTAAAAATATTCAACTGTGGGATGGGTATATATATCAAAAATGCTCCGGCGGACTCTCTTGATCTGCATCTGGTTGAAGTTTTGCTTGACCACAACGGTTCTAATTTATTCCTGGATATGAGTGGCAGGGTTACTGGAATGGGAGAGGCGCACGTGTATGCTCGCGCCTGCCGGTTCGAGTGGGCCACGAATTACGCGATCTACAACTACGGTGGCTTCATTAACTTCGATGGATGGTCGCTCGCGCCATCCTCCGGCGGGCAGAAGATTTTTACCAGTTCTAATGGTAAAACGTTCATTAACGGGCGCTTGTCTGGGGTTGCTGAAGGTGAGGATGCCTCTCTTGACGGAAATCTTGTCGCACACCCTGGGATAGTTTCAAACCTGACGTATGATAAAGCTAACCCCGTCGTTTCTTTGATGCTGGATAACACTACGCGCGGATCGACACTGAAGTTACAAGCACTGAAGCTCAGCTTCCAGTTCAATGGGGCATCAGGTTTTACATTTCAAAATTTAGTGTCGTATGCCTCGGGTAACGCGCCAAGGTTTGGCATTGGCGGACTGTACGATACTTCTGTCAGCCAGGCTGTCGTAGATGCAACTCCAGTTTCGGTCGGTAGCGGCAATGCGTCTATTACATCATACACACAGAATTCCAGCATTAGCCTGATTTTTGGTGGAGGGAAAAAATTCGCGTTCGTTGGGATGGTCTCAGTTAACCGCAACACCGCTGGGCGCGCAGTTACCGCAGCTATACAAACTGATGCAACCGGTGGGATTATCGCCATTGTTCTCCACGATGCAACCACTGGCGCATTCGTCAACCCGCTGACACTGACAGGCAATATACAGGTCAGTTTTGTAATGTTCGCTGATTTATAAGGAGGTGCAAAATGTCGTTTTCTATTAATCGAACCGTTTCCGTGTTGCGAACTACGGACACTGGAATTCCGCTAAGCCCGGAAAGCGAAGATATAAGTCTGACATTCAAAGTTTCTGGGTTAACAATATCCGAGGCAGGGAATATGGCGGTGGTAATGGTAAGTGCTGACGCTGGTGCGACCTATCAGTTCTTTGAGAACGCTAATATCGCCGACCCTTCAGTTACGTCTCTTGAAGGTGAAGAGAAATATATACGAACAACATCAAAGCATCAGTAAGCTACATTAAAAACAACAACTTAACACCCCGCCAGTTGTGCGCTGGCGGGTACATTAAAATAAGGATTTCGCAGTAGAGGTTTTTTCTATCGCCTCCGTTAGTTTAGACTCATCATCAGTTAAACTACTGACACTAAAATATCTGATGAGCAGCTGGTAATTGAGAACGCTGTCGCCAATAAACGCCATTGCCTGCGCTGTAAGATTCGTATCCATCCCCAGCAAATTCATTAAGGACAATACAATTTGTTCTTTTTCTGTCAGTTGATTCATTTCTCCTGGCATGGTGATTCCTTTTTATTCTAGCTCACTCTTTTTGAACTATGTAATATGAAATGTAGTTTAAGCATTTTTTACTACTTAATAGCCATTGCAAGTATAGGATGTAATACTTTCAATATGTTATTGGAAATAGCAAACCCAAGACCTGTTGTTATGTGAATTCGCATGGTTTTTAGAATGTGATTAACTGTTTCAAAATGATTTATTTCACCTATAATTATTCCAACATCTGCTTTATAACGCTCTAAATCCATTAACTCTTTAGGGTAAAGTGCATTTTTCCTTGATATAATACCCATGCATTCACCATTTATATTAAATAATGGGCCACCGCTATTCCCATGATTTATGGAGGAATCAACCAAGATAAGGTCATCATGAATATTTGATATAAAAGCTGAGGATAATGATTTCCTACCTACCCCCATTGGATATCCGATCACAAATGCCTGCTCCCCGACACTGCAAGCGTTACTACTTGCGAAAATGATAGGTTTCCCCATAGGGGATACATACTCAATAATTGCAACGTCGTTTATATCATCACGAAAAACAACTCTACATACCAATAATTTATTTTTATCTTCCTTATAAATTCCGGGACGGACACCACTTATGTTTGGAATGCAGTGCGCACAAGTTAAAGCAAATCTCCCATCACCAATAAGGCTTGCTGTTCCAAACTCAACTGGAGAATTTCTTTCATCAATACAAACAACCTTAACAACAGAGGATTCAACTTTTGAATACACTTTCTGAAATGTCATATCTCCTTCCTGCAATTTTCAGTAATGCATTAACAGATTATTCATATACTCAATAAATTGCTGAGCTTAATATCGCTTCAATTTATAACCCACAGAGAAACACCAATACATCACTTCTTGTACGCTCCAATTCACGACACGAAAATTCAGTAACCCTTTAATTTACTTACCATTAATGAAAATCAATATAAGCAACCAGGTAAATATATACCACAAAAAAAATAAAAAGTCTTCATTTTTATGAAAAAATTAATTTGCCGCCGATATGTTCCTTGAACACGCGAAACAAAAAACTCTGTATCTATGTTGTTTTAAAGAACACAATGACTAATCACGCCAATAAACCACCTACAGCAGCATGAATAATCACAGGTCATCTCAAAATATTCCTTATGGAATCAATATGATTGTTTAATCAATCAATACGATTGACATTAAGATTTATCATTTACATAAGTTATTAACTAAATTGCTCCATATTAAAATCAATCTCCTGACCATAATTTAAGGTTTCTCCAACCAATTTCTTGTCATCATATTCAGGAAAATTCACTACATGTAATAATCCTCCGGCGTCACTTTTAACTTCAACTCGTGAAGCGCTAGTTAATGAAATATCATTTATCATCATTGTATTTGCATTATAAAGCAAATGACTGCCTATCTGATATACCTCAGCAGCATTTTGTTTGAAAATCAAAATATACATATAAATACCTTTATTAATTAGTTAGTTGATGAGTGCCCGCACAACTTTGCATTCAGCCCAACATTGCACGCGGACAAAGCCACACCGCTGATATTGATGATTCGAACGTACGCCTGCGTTTTCGCACTGTTGATATAAACCTGAACAGCCACAACAGGCATTGACCCGGCGTATCCGACTGGCGTCACGTCCAGTGTGTAGTTCGTCCAGTCAGCAATAGAAATGCCAAACAGTGTCGTCACATCTTTTTCAGAATACCCGCCGGCACTTATTGGCCCCCACGCGACAGCTGAGGATGTGGTATGGAATTTCACACCACCGTCGAGGTTTACCCTGTTTTTTGCTTTTCCGTTTCCCGTACCCAAATACAGCCGCCGGGAATACGTATCGCCATAATCATCCACTCCCCAGGGTATAACTGATGCAGAAACCGAGTGGATAAACGACCACACCCCCGATTGAGTGTCGCGACGCCTGGCAATCGGGGCGTTACCTGATGCAAATATCGAATAGTTGCTCGCGTCGTATATTCCCAGCCCGGTCACAGAATCAAAAATACGCTGTCCGTACTGCCATTTATAAACGCCATCGCGGAGACGTTGAACGCGAATACCATCGGTCCCTGACGATGCCGATAAATCACCTCCTCCCGCGATGTACACCCCGCAATAATTCCCGCCGCCATCCAGCACGCCATCAATATTGCAGTCAATCTCAAGCCCGTAAACCTCATCGCCCGTCTTCAGGTTGTGCGCATTTGTCAGGATGTTCATGCCCCACAATTTCTGACGCTCACAGTTGAATGACTCTATTGCGGCCATCAGAGCGACGAACGGCTCATAGTTCGGACCGCTGGACAGCGTGTCATGGACAGCCATTTCAACAGCCATAGTCTGGTGCTTAACCGACGTTCCATCGATATTCACAGCGCTATATTGTTTTGTTCTGAACGTAGTGCCTGATATTTTGTGGTTCGGGTGCGTTGTTAGTCTCGGCAGAAAATTGGTATTCGTGACTGTAATTCCCGGGGAAAAAATAACAGTGCACGGCTCGGAGCGATCAAATTCTATCGCGCTGGTTAGAGTGACATTGGCATCAAAAGTGATGTTGCTGGATTCATCGAAAGCAGCCTGTACAGCATCCTGGTCGGACAGCCCCTGATTTTTGTAATAACTGATCGCGACAAGAGGTTTATTACCTAACTTTGCGACCAGTGAGGTCCCTTCGCCTGAACCCAGGTTTACGCGAACAATATCGGCAATTTACAATCTGCCTTTTCAAAGGGTTGCATAATGTTGATTGGCTACGCGCGGGTGTCTACCGGCGATCAAAACCTCGATTTGCAGAAAAACGCGCTGGTTCGCGCAGAATGTGAGCAGATTTTCGAAGACACAGCGAGCGGGAAAAATGCCCGGCGGCCAGGGTTAAAGCGAGCGCTTCGGCGGCTCCGAGCGGGTGATGTGCTGGTGGTCTGGAAGCTTGATCGGCTTGGCCGCAGCGTGCGCGATCTGATTACGCTCGTGTCGGAGCTGCAGGCGCGCGGGGTGAATTTCCGCAGTCTGACCGACAGCATCGATACCAGTACGCCAGCAGGGCGATTCTTCTTCCACGTCATGAGCGCCCTGGCGGAAATGGAGCGCGAGCTGATCGTCGAGCGAACCAGAGCGGGTTTAGCCGCAGCGAGGGAGCAGGGGAGAGTCGGTGGCCGTCGCCGGGTAATGACTGAAAATGTGGTGGAGCACTGCCGCAGAATGCTGGAGAACGGCGCTACCCGGCAGCAGGTGGCTGATGTGACAGGCGTGGACGTGAAAACAATCTACAAGTACCTCCCGGCGACTTGAAGACAAAGATTTCACTACTTTTCCTGATATGTTACGTTTGGCTTAATCAATTCATTCAGCCTTGAAAACAGTTTGGTTTGTTCGTGAACGGTAAGAAAACAATAAGTTTTGAGCAATTTTTAACTATTAACAGCAATCTTGTTTCCATCTCAGATACATGGGCTGACTTGTGGGCGTTAATTTTTCACACGGGTTTAAGCGCTGGAAGGCTGCTGAGTATTCGATATGATGATATTGATGGTGACTTGATACTGATACGAAAACAGGGTCACCTGAAGGAGCTACGTGTTAAATCACCCCCTCCAGTGGAGGCGATGATTGCTCGTAGAAGACAACGCTATCCAGAAGATGTTTATTTATTTCAGAGTCATTCTAACCGTGTGAAGTACCAACGCCGGCCGGTCACTATAATTGCTTTCAACGCCGCTTTACGTCGCGCCGCTAGATCATTACCAGACGTTAACGTAAGCAGTAGTAGCGCGAGAAACATACCGGACTAACCGCCTGTCCAGTCGCGTGTGGCCGATGTGACAGGCGTGGGGGTGAAGACTATTTACAAATATTTGCCAGTACAATACGGCGATAAAAAATCCCCTTGAGCAGGCACACTCAAGGGGAAAATACTACATAACATCATTGCTGTGTGCGTCTTCGCACACCCCTATCTTCTAAGAAGGCGCCCAAAGCTTCCAGATATTTCTGGTCTGAGCAGTTAAAACATTGGATCGGCGGCCTATGTGATAGGAGGGGGTGAAGACGATTTATAAATATTTTCCAGCCGGTTAAGTTTGCTCACCTGCGAACCGTATGCAAGAGATCGCAGGTGAACAATTTGCTATGAAGGCATTGCCATAGCTGAAAAATTTTAACCTCGCATTGTTCGCAAAACCATCAAACAGCTAAGGGCTGATAACACTTTAAGACTTACCTTACTCGTTACATCAATATGTTACGGAAATGACATAAATTGATAGCCAGAACCTATATTGATTCTCCTCTCGGATAAAACTACTTTGTGCGCAACCAGTATTGACCAGGAGGCTACCATGCTCCAGCACAAAATCAGGGAGGCGTTCTGCGCCTTTATCTCTCGCAACCCGAAAGGGTATCAGTACCTACGCACCAGTGACTTTGTCAACTCTCTGCGCCGGCGCGGCATCCACTTATCAGAGGTGGAAGCTAACTCCTGGACAGCGCGGGAACAAACGTATTTCGTCGATAAGACGCCTGACCATTGCGAAAACAGGCTGTGGATGATGGCAGGGATGGGGAGGGGCTCTGATGGTGCTAGTCAGGGTTGTTGGAGACTCCAATCCATAGTTTTATGACGCTTATGGTAAATAGTGCGAGGATGACAAATACAACGCTTGAGGTGATCAGAAGAGTAGTCATAGTGAACCTTATTAATAGTGGTTATTATTCAGGCAGCTCATTTAGTGAATAGTTCAAAGTGTGTTGCACATAGGCCCACCCGGCAGCTAATGTATGCTGCTGCCTGGTGGGGGTAGTGACTCAGGCAGGAGATCACCGCGAATGATTATATAGACCGATCAACGCACAAACCAGTCGTCAGCCGTCTCCCAGGCGTCTTTTAGAGTGGTCTCTACAAATTCTTTGGCGATTTCTTTATCAGTCGCCCACAAAACGCTCAGTCCATCATTACTGGCCGTTTTCACGATCACTTCAACGTCGTCATATTGCTTGCTGATTCGACGGGTCATTTCGTCTTTCAAGGCCTCCATTGACCCCTTTGGCATTTTCGCGGCTTTCTCTTTGGCAATGCTGATTTCTACACGCATGATAATCACCTTTGTGCTGGTTGAATATACAGTATTCAGCGAGAGATGATTACTAGTCAAATGGATTGTTTAGGTTTGTGAGTACATAATTAAGTACATATTTTAGGTGATTATTAATTAATTTTATTTTAAATCAGTTAGTTATAATTTTGTTCAAGTAATCTTCGGCATAATCGCCGACCAGCATTAGGATTTTCTTGCTCATCTTTGTGTCTCGTTGTGGGCGAAAGGTGTCTTAGATATAGCCTGGCGACTTGCAGAATGCGAACCGTTCAGGATGCCGACGACGGTGTCGTGTGCGTCTTGTAGCCGGGCTCATGTTTTTTTGCTAACGACAACTTTGTTCGATATCGCGCTGTGGCTCGTTATCCGCAAAAAATCGGTTTGTGAGGAGTAAGGGGAGCAGAAGAATATTGTTACCGTTTAGATTTCGCGCCAGGACTATTAAGCGTCCGCCGCGAAGGGGCAATCGGATGGAAGCCAGATATTATCCCTCTGAGTAATTTATTGCGTTGTTACGCTAAATTTGCATAATGAGCGAATTATATTGCCCCGGTCGTCTCTATGGTTTCCTTTATTCATCCGCTTAATGTTTTAGCCCGCCTTATAGTATCCATTGCAAACATTCCTTTGGTGCATTATTTATTGAATTTATCATTGACTGTTGTTTCACATTTTAAATATTGATATTCATGGTGCTTTTATTTTCATGGTGAAAGGGGGTGTTTATGAATAAATATAATTATTAGGTGGTTAAGTTGATCGGTAATCCATTTTTGCTTTATCATCGTCACGTTTCACATCAATATATCTTCAATAATTATTCCTTAAGGAAAGGAACTGCTATGGCTGATACGTTCCAGAATGAAGTCCCCAGGGCGCGCATTAATCTCAAATTATCTCTTCATACCGGCGGCGCGCAAAAGAAGGTCGAACTGCCGCTCAAACTGCTTACCATTGGCGATTTTAGTCATGGGAAGGAAAACCGGCCTTTATCGGAAAGAGAAAAAATCAACGTCAATAAAAATAATTTTAACAGCGTACTTTCGGAATTTAGCCCGGAAGTTAACCTCTCGGTGCCGAATACGCTGGCCGGCAATGGCGAAGAGGAGAACGTCAGACTGCGTTTTACCGACATCAAAGATTTTGAACCGGAGCAGGTTGCCCGGCAAATTCCGCAACTCCGTGCCATGCTGGCGATGCGTAATTTATTACGCGATCTCAAATCCAATCTGCTCGATAACGCCACTTTCAGAAAAGAGCTTGAGGCAATCCTGAAAGATCCGGCGCTGTCCCAGGAATTACGCGACGAAATGAGTGCGCTTGCCCCGAAATAAGTGCGGGGCAAGTCTGTTAATGGATTAACCGGGAAAATGCTAATGTCTGTTACCACAGAAAACGCCCCTGTTCAGGGGCAAACCACGCTGCAGGAAAACAGGGCGGGCGAGGGCGTTTACGCCTCGCTGTTTGAAAAAATTAATCTCGCCCCGGCGTCTCGGCTCGGGGATATCAACGACTTTCTGGACGATGCCGCGCTCTCCGAGACGCCGGCGGCGGAGCGTCTCACCGCGGCGATGCAGGTGTTTATGGAACGCATCCGTCAGTCCGGCCAGCGGGTGGAAAAGCTCGACAAAACGCTGATCGACCACCATATCGCCGAGCTGGATTTCCAGATAAGCCGCCAGCTGGACGCGGTGATGCACCATCAGGAGTTTCAGCAGGTCGAATCCCTGTGGCGCGGCCTCAAACAGCTGGTGGACAACACCGACTATCGGCAGAACGTCAAAACGGAGATCCTCGACGTCGCCAAAGACGATCTGCGCCAGGACTTTGAGGACGCGCCGGAGCTTATCCAGAGCGGCCTGTACTGGCACACCTATACCGCGGAGTATGACACTCCCGGCGGCGAGCCGATCGGCTCGGTGATCTCGGCCTATGAGTTCGACGCCAGCCCGCAGGATGTGGCGCTGCTGCGCAATATCTCCCGCGTCTCTGCGGCCGCCCATATGCCGTTTATCGGCGCAGTCGGCCCGGCCTTCTTCCTGAAAGAGACCATGGAAGAGGTGGCTGCCATTAAGGATATCGGCAACTACTTCGATCGTGCGGAATATATCCGCTGGAAGGCGTTTCGCGAAACCGACGATGCCCGCTACATCGGTCTGGTGATGCCGCGCGTGCTGGGTCGTCTGCCGTACGGTCCGGACACCGTGCCGGTGCGCAGCTTCAACTATGTTGAGCAGGTGAAAGGTCCGGACCACGAAAAGTATCTCTGGACCAGCGCGGCGTTCTCCTTCGCTTCCAATATGGTGAAGAGCTTTGTCAATAACGGCTGGTGCGTGCAAATTCGCGGTCCGCAGGCCGGCGGCGCGGTGAAAGATCTGCCCATCCATCTGTACGATCTGGGCACCGGCAACCAGGTGAAAATTCCTTCCGAGGTGATGATCCCGGAAACGCGGGAGTTTGAGTTCGCCAGCCTGGGCTTTATCCCGCTCTCGTATTACAAAAACCGCGACTATGCCTGCTTCTTCTCGGCGAACTCCGCGCAGAAACCGGCGCTGTACGATACCGCCGACGCCACCGCCAACAGCCGTATCAACGCGCGTCTGCCTTATATCTTCCTGCTGTCGCGCATCGCGCACTACCTGAAGATGATCCAGCGCGAGAATATCGGCACCACCAAGGACCGGCGGCTGCTGGAGCTGGAGCTGAACACCTGGGTGCGGAGCCTGGTGACAGAAATGACCGACCCCGGCGACGAGCTGCAGGCCTCCCATCCGCTGCGCGATGCCAGCGTGGTGGTGGAAGATATCGAGGATAACCCGGGCTTCTTCCGCGTGAAGCTGTACGCGGTGCCGCACTTCCAGGTCGAGGGGATGGACGTCAATCTGTCGCTGGTTAGCCAGATGCCAAAGGCGAAGGCGTAGGTTCGGACGATGATGAAAACGGAACGTCCGTTGTGGGGCCGGGGCATTATGGTGTCGCCTCAGCATTTTCAACAGCAGGCTGCGTATGCAGCCTGGACTGCGGAAGTGATTGCCCGGATGGGTCTTAACCACCCCTGGGGAGTGGTTGAGGCGACCTTCGAACCAGAGATGCTCAAACTGGGCCGCCTGCAGGCTCACAGGCTGCAGGTCCGGTTCCAGGATGGCACGATGATTGATACGGACAATGCCGATGCGCTGCCGTCCGCGCTGTCGCTGGACGGCGCATCCGGCGAGGCGGTGATCGTGCTGGCGCTGCCCCTGATGCAGGCGAATGGCGGCAACTGTCTGAAGCCGGAGGAGGTGGCCGAAAGGCCGGCGCGCTTCCGGCAGCGCTGGCGCGATGTCCGTAACCAGTTTGGGGATGATACCCGGCAGATTGCCGTCATACAGCCGGAGCTGACCCTCCGCTTCGCCCACCAGGACAACAGCGATTACCTGACCTGTCCGCTTGTTCGCCTGCAGCGGGACTCGCAGGGGGCCTGGCTTATCGACGAGACGTTTCTCCCGCCGCTGCTGCAGATCCAGGGCAGCCGCTGGCTGGCGACGCAGCTTGAACAGCTGCTCATCCAGCTCCGGGCTCGTCTGACGCGCCTGATGGCCATGCGTCGCGAAAGCAATGAACGGATGGCTGATTTTGCCGTAGCCGATGTCTCTCTGTTCTGGTTGCTGAATGCGCTGAACAGCGCCGAGCCGGTGCTGGGGTACTTTCTGCGTTACCGGCAAAGCCCGCCGGAACGCCTCTACCCGGAGCTGGCGCGCCTGGCTGGTAGCCTGCTGACCTTTTCGCTCACCCATCAGGCGAATGCCGTCCCGATCTATCAGCATGACCAGCTGAACGCGGTTTTTCCGCCGCTGTTTGATTTACTGAGCGACCTGCTGGAGGCGAGCCTGCCATCGCGGGTGGTGGCGATTGCCCTGGAGCATGATGTCCGGCTGCACTTCTGGCAGGCGCGTCTGCACGATGCCCGGCTGCGGGAAGGGGCTGATTACTACCTGTCGGTTCGTTCGTCGGTACCGGTCGCCCAACTGCAGGAGCAGTTTCCGCGCCAGTGCAAAGTGGGCAGTCCGGATCATGTCAAAGCCATCGTCAACTCCTCGCGGACAGGGGTGCCCCTCACGCCATTGCGTCATGTGCCGGCGGCGATCCCGCTGCGTCTGGAAAATCAGTATTTCAGCCTCGATGTGTCCCACCCTCTGGCAACGGAAATGCTGCAGAGCGGCACCTGTATGTTTTACGTCCCGGGGATGCTCGGTGAGCCTGAACTTGAACTTTTTGCGGTACTACGAACGTGAATGAGCCTAAACGCGGCAACGCCGCGTCCATTGATATTGATGCGCTGCTGCAGAACACCTGGCTGCAGGTTATCAGCCTGCGCCACGGCCCGCAGTTCCGCGATGAGGAAGGGTACACGCTATGGCAGCGCTGTATTGCTGATGTCGAGCGCGTGCAACATGAGCTGAAGGCGAGCGGGCTTGATGACGCCAGCTGTCAGCATATTCTCACCGCCCAGTGCGCGCTGCTCGATGAAGCCGTGAAAGGGCGCGGCGTGGAGGATGAGGCCTGCCTGCAGTGGTATGACATTCCGCTGCAGGGGCACTTCCTCGGCACCATGGACGCCGGCGACACCCTGTGCGAGCGGATGCGTGATGTGTTGCGTGAACCGGCGCCCAACCTGGCCGTGGTCACCTGTTTTCAGCGGGTGATGCTGCTGGGTTTTATTGGCAGCTTTCGCTCCCTCCACGACCCCGAGCGCCTGAAGCTGGTCAACGCGCTCGGTGAGCGTGTTCCTCCTTTTCAGTGCCCGGCTACCGCTCCCGTACTGGTAGAGAGTCGCGCCGGCCTGGGGATAAGCGGCTGGCTGGCCCCATGGCCGGTACGTATTGGCCTGAGCGTGGTAGTGGTACTCGCCCTGTGGTGGGGGCTCAACCACTGGCTCGATCACCTGCTGCTGACCTTGTTACCGGGGGAGGTGAAATGAGCCCCGCGCAGCAGCGTGGGCTGGCGCTGTGGGCCAGTCTGCTGAGTGCGCTGGTGTGCCTGCTATTTTTGCCGGTTCCCCGCTGGGGGGCGTGGCTCATTCTGCTGGTCACGCTGGCCCTGATCATCGGGATATGGCGCATCGCCAGTCGTCGTACCGGACGTAACGTCGCATCAACCCTGGCCCCTCTCCCGGAGGGCGCTTATCGCCAGCCGGTGGTCCTCGTTTGCGGCGACCTGCCGTGTGTCTGGCCGCCAGCGTCACCGGTGCGAGTGGTCAAACAGGGCTGCTGGATCCGCGTGAAAAAGACGGAGGAGCTGCAGCAGGTCGCGCGCCAGGTATTGAGCCAGCGGCCGGAATGGGGGCCTCAGCTGTCGGTGCTGCTCTGCGTCTGCCCGCAGCGGCATGCGCAAAGCGATGCGCTGACCAGCGCTCTGCTGGCCCTGCGCTGGCAACTCAGCCAGCTGCGCCAGCAGATGGGGTATGCCGTACCGCTGGCGCTGCAGGGGCAGGTGGGCAGCGCGATGAGTCGCGACCTGTTGTGGCAGGCGGCGATACCGGGTGAAGCGGTGAAAGTCTGGCAGCCCTCCTGCGCCCCCTGTTCCGTACCGGCCTGGGTAAGCGCCGGCGGGGCGGCCGCGCTGGAGCAGCAGGTGCTGATGAACAGCCTGATGGGCTGGTCTGAACAGCACGTCTATGCCGTGTTGACGGAAGAGAATACCGACCTGCCACCTCTGACCCCTGCGGCCGTGCTGTGGGGCCTCGGGCCCTCGCTGCCTGGAAGTCTGGCATCGTCGGCCTGGACGACGTGGTTATCCCGACATAGCGGCCTGTCGCGGGTAGCTGGCTGGCAGCCAGATGAGAGCGACACCGGGGACGCTTCAGCTTTGCCGGAATTCATCCTGCCGCAGTTACCGGCGGGACGGGGACTCACGCCACGAGGCAGGGCCTGGCGCGCGGCGCTCGCGATTTTCACCCTCGCGGCTGTCGCCGCGCTGCTCAGCAGTGGCTGGAACAATCGACAACTGCTGCAGCGCGTGGGCGTCGATATTGCCCGTTATGAGCGGATTGCGATGGATGATTATCGACCAAAAGCCAGCGCTGTCAGGGTGCTGCGTGAAGATGCCGCGCTGCTTGATAGCTGGGCGCGTAACGGCGTCCCGCTGCGCCTGAGTCTGGGCTTATATCGCGGGGAGCAGATTCGCCTGCCGTTGCTGGAGGCGATTCGCGGTTACGTGCCGCCTCCGCCCAGGCCGGTGCAGCGCGTTGCCCCGAACGTCATCCGCCTTGACAGCATGTCGCTATTCGATACCGGGAAATGGGTACTGAAGCCTGGTTCGACAAAGCGGCTGGTCAACTCGCTGATGGACATTAAGGCCAGGCCCGGGTGGCTGATCGTGGTGGCGGGTCACACCGACAGCGTGGGTGAGGAAAAAGCCAACCAGCTATTGTCGCTGAAACGTGCGGAATCGGTCCGCGACTGGATGCGCGATACCGGCGACGTGCCGGACAGCTGCTTTGCCGTTCAGGGCTATGGCGAAAGCCGACCAATTGCAACAAACGATACGCCGGAAGGCCGTGCGCTGAACCGTCGTGTCGAAATCAGTCTGGTGCCGCAGGTAGACGCCTGCCGGTTACCGGACCAACCCTCTGCGTCATCCCAGGATGATGGCGCTTCACTACACAATGGAGAGTAATTCCATGGCAATTCCTGTTTATCTTTGGCTGAAAGACGACGGCGGCGCGGACATTAAAGGGTCTGTCGACGTTCAGGATCGTGAAGGCAGTATCGAAGTGGTGGCTCAGGAGCATAACCTGTACATCCCGACCGATAACAACACCGGCAAACTGACCGGCACGCGTATTCATACGCCGTTCCTGTTCACCAAGGAGATCGACTCCTCCAGCCCCTACCTGTACAAGGCAGTGACCACCGGCCAGACCCTGAAATCCGCTGAGTTCAAGTGGTACCGAATCAACGATGCCGGCCAGGAAGTGGAGTATTTCAATACCAAACTTGAGAACGTCAAGGTGGTGAAAGTGAATCCCCTAATGCACGACATCAAAAACCCCGCCTACGAGAAGCACAACCATCTGGAACAGATTGAGCTGCGCTACGAGAAGATCACCTGGACCTATAAAGACGGCAACATCATTCACTCCGATAGCTGGAACGAACGCGCCACCGCGTAATTGCCCGTCATATTTCGCGCCGCTGGCGCGCAGGCGACGTTCGCTCATCCCGGCCGCATCGTTATCTCTGCGGCCGGGGATTATTGCGGGCGATCGCCTGATGCGGGCAGCGTTTCTCTGCCCGCCGTTTTTTGCTGAACGCCTGAGATACGGGTTCTCAGCAAAGAAAAACACAATCTGTCTGCCTGACCTTGTGCGCTTGGGGTTCCTGTTCAGGAACAGCGACGGGCGGTAGCGTGTCCGGAAACAATAAGAGAGGATCTCATGGAAAATCCAGCCAGCCTGTTACGCCGTCTTAATCCCTGCTGTGCCCGCGCAATGGAGGGGGCGGCCTCCCTGTGCCAGACCCGGGCGCATGCCGAGATCCTGCCCGAGCACTGGCTGCTTAAGCTGCTGGAACAGGGGGAAGGCGATCTGACGGTGCTGGCGCGGCGCTATGAATGGGATATGGATGCGCTGTGGCAGGATCTGCTGAACTGGCTGGATAAACAGCCGCGCTCGGTACGTCATCGTCCCCAGCTCTCTGACCATACCCTGAGGCTGATGCAGGAGGCCTGGCTGATTGCCTCGCTCAGCGGCGAAGCGCAGATCCGCAGTGTTCACCTGCTGATGGCGCTGGTTGAAAAACAGAATCTGATCCAGTGCGATGGCCTGTGGCCGCTGTTAACGCTGGGCCAGCGTCAGCTGGAACGCCTGCGCCCCTTGCTTGATGCCCAGTCCGACGAACGTCCGCCAGCGCAGCAGGAAGCGGCGCTGGCGCAGCCCCATGGCGGGGACGTGGAATTTGTGGGGCGTCCTGCGGGCAGCGAACTGAATGCGGATGGGCTCAACCCGGCGCTGCAGAACGCGCTGGACAAATTCACTCTCGACGTCACCGCCAAAGCCAGAGACGGCCAGATTGACCCGGTGTTCGGACGTGACACGGAAATCCGCCAGATGGTGGATATTCTCTCCCGTCGGCGAAAAAACAACCCAATCCTCGTCGGTGAGCCGGGCGTGGGCAAGACCGCTCTGGTGGAAGGCCTGGCGCTGCGCATTGCCGAAGGCAACGTCCCCGACGCGCTGAAGCCAGTGTCGGTGCGCACCCTTGACCTCGGTCTGCTGCAGGCCGGCGCCGGGGTCAAAGGCGAGTTCGAGCAGCGGCTGAAAAATATCATTGAGGCGGTACAGCAGTCGCCTTCGCCGGTGCTGCTGTTTATCGACGAGGCGCACACGATCATCGGCGCGGGTAATCAGGCGGGCGGCGCGGATGCCGCCAACCTGCTGAAGCCGGCGCTGGCCCGGGGCGAACTGCGGACCATCGCCGCCACCACCTGGAGTGAATACAAGCAGTACTTCGAGCGCGACGCCGCGCTGGAGCGCCGCTTTCAGATGGTCAAGGTGGATGAGCCGGACGACGACACCGCCTGCCTGATGCTGCGCGGCCTGAAGTCCCGCTATGCCGACCACCACGGCGTGCATATCACGGATGATGCGGTGCGCGCCGCCGTGACGCTGTCACGACGCTATCTCACCGGTCGCCAGCTGCCGGACAAGGCAGTGGATTTACTCGACACCGCTTCCGCCCGCCTGCGTATGAGTTTGGATACCGTGCCTGAGCCGCTGACCCGCATGAAGGCGCAGCTCACCGCGCTGGCAATGGAGAAGCAGGCGCTGCTGGAAGATATTGCGCTGGGCAACAGCGCCCGCGGCGATCGGCTGGCGGCCATTGAGCAGGAGGAGATCCGCCTTATTCTGGCGCTGGATACCCTTGAAACTCAGTATGGTCAGGAGCTGCAGCTGACGGAAGCGCTGCTCGCCTGTCGCCGCGATATCTCCCGCCAGGCGGAAATTAGCGATCTACAAACCGCGCTTATCGCCGTCCAGCAGGTCAATCCGCTGCTCGGGCTGGACGTCGACGTCCGCACCGTGGCGACGGTGATTGCCGACTGGACCGGCGTGCCGCTCTCCTCGCTAATGAAAGATGAGCAGACGGAACTGCTGAGCCTGGAAGAGAGTCTCGGCAAACGGGTAGTTGGCCAGGAGGCGGCCCTGAGCGCTATTGCCCGGCGCCTGCGCGCCGCGAAAACCGGCCTGACGCCGGAGAACGGTCCGCAGGGGGTGTTCCTGCTGGTCGGACCGAGCGGCACCGGCAAAACGGAAACGGCGCTCGCCCTGGCCGATGCGCTGTTCGGCGGCGAGAAAGCGCTGATCACCATCAATCTCTCCGAGTACCAGGAGCCGCACACCGTCAGCCAGCTGAAGGGTTCTCCGCCGGGCTACGTCGGCTACGGCCAGGGCGGGATCCTGACCGAGGCGGTGCGCAAACGCCCCTACAGCGTGGTGCTGCTCGATGAGGTGGAAAAGGCCCATCGCGATGTGATGAACCTGTTCTACCAGGTCTTCGACCGGGGGGTAATGCGCGACGGCGAGGGGCGTGAAATCGACTTTCGCAACACCGTGATCCTGATGACCGCCAACCTCGGTAGCGACCTCCTGATGCAGCTGCTGGATGAACAGCCGCAGGCCAGCGAATCAGACCTGCACGAGCTGCTGCGCCCGGTGCTGCGCGGCCACTTCCAGCCGGCGCTGCTGGCCCGCTTCCAGACGGTGATTTACCGTCCGCTGCCGGCGGGAGCGCTGCGCGCCATTGTCGGCATGAAGCTCGGGCAGGTAAGTCAGCGTCTGGCTTGCCATTACGGAATCACCACCACCCTCAGCGAGAGCCTGTTCGACGCGCTGACCGAGGCCTGCCTGCTGCCGGATACCGGCGCCCGTAACGTCGACAGTCTGCTCAATCAGCAGATCCTGCCGGCACTGAGTCAGCAGCTATTGAGCCATATGGCGGCGGGGCAGAAACCGCGCCAGGTGACGCTGGGGTATCACGAAGAGGAAGGCGTCGTGATGGCGTTTGACGAGGGGACAATATCCGATGAGTAGCGTGAAATCGTTGTTGTTCAGCCATAACCACCACCTGCTTTCGGTGAAGGGATGTGAAGCCGGGCTTGATGTGCTGGCCTTCGAGGGCGATGAAGCCCTGAGCCAGCCGTTCCGCTACCGTATTGAATTCACCAGCGCAGACCATGCCATCAGCAAAGAGATGATGCTGATGAAGGCAGCCTCCCTGACGCTGCAGGCGCCGGTGGCTCAGGGCTTCGGCATCAATGTTCAGCAACCCGTGCGGGTGATCCAGGGCGTGGTGACGGGGTTTGAACGGCTCAGTACCTCCAGGGATGAAACGCACTACGCGCTGACGCTTCAGCCGCGCCTGGCGCTGCTTAACCGCTCGCACCAGAACGCCATTTACCAGGACCAGTCCGTTCCGCAGATTGTGGAAAAAATCCTCCGCGAGCGCCACGGCCTGCGCGGTCAGGATTTTCTGTTCTCGCTGACAAAAACGTATCCGCGCCGCGAGCAGGTGATGCAGTACGGCGAGGATGACCTGCGCTTTATCACCCGGCTGCTGGGTGAGGTGGGGATCTGGTTTCGGTTTACCGCCGACACGCGGCTGCACATCGACGTCGCTGAGTTCTGCGACAGTCAGCAGGGCTATGAGAAGGGGCTGACGTTGCCTTCGGTCCCGCCGTCAGGGCAGCAGTCGGCCGGGGTGGACGCGGTGTGGGAGATGGCATGCCGCCACCGCGTCGTGGAGCAGCAGGTCAGTACCCGCGACTACAACTACCGCGAGGCGACGGCGGACATGAACGCGCAGGTGGATGTCACCCGCGGGGAGACCACCACCTTTGGTGAGGCTTACCACTGGGGAGATAACTACCTGACCGCGGGGAATGCCCATGACCGCCATCCGGCGCCGGAGTCCGGGGCGTTTTACGCCCGGCTTCGGCATGAGCGTTATCTTAACGGCCAGACCCGGATGCAGGCCACCACCAGCTGCCCGACGCTCTGCCCGGGACAGGTGCTGAAGGTCACCGGCGGAGAGGAGGTGGCCGGGGAGTTTGCTGATGGCGTGCTCATCACGGCGATGCACAGCCACGCCCGGCGCGATGCCGACTTTGCGGTGGAGTTTGCCGGCATACCGGACAGCCCGGACGTCGGCTACCGGCCTGAGCCCGGCGCGCGTCCGGTGATGGCCGGGACGCTGCCGGCCCGCGTGACCAGCACCCGGGAAAACGACACCTACGGGCATATCGACAAACACGGACGCTACCGGGTGAATATGTTGTTTGATCGGGCGCGCTGGGAAACCGGGTTCGAGAGCCTGTGGGTCCGTCAGTCGCGGCCGTATGCCGGAGACACTTACGGCCTGCACCTGCCGCTGCTGGCCGGGACGGAGGTGGCGATTGGCTTTGAGGATGGTAACCCCGACCGGCCGTATATCGCGGGCGTGCTGCACGACTCGGCGCACGGCGACCACGTCACCATTCGCAATGACAAACGTAACGTCCTGCGCACCCCGGCCAACAACAAAATCCGCCTCGACGACGAGCGCGGGAAAGAGCATATCAAGCTCTCGACGGAGTACGGCGGCAAGAGCCAGCTGAACCTGGGGCACCTGGTGGACAGTGACAGGCAGCCGCGCGGCGAAGGCTTTGAGCTGAGAACCGACAGCTGGGGAGCTATCCGGGCACAGAAAGGGATATTTATCAGCGCGGACGGACAGGCGCAGGCTCAGGGGCAGGTGCTGGATATGGAGCCGGCGGTCAGTTTGCTGAAAGGTGCGGTGAATCAGGTCACGGAATGGGGAAGCATTACGCAAACCCATCATAATGTTATCCCAGACACCGGCCCATTAAGCGCACTGACCACAGGCGCCAGCGATCTTAAACAGCCGACATTGCTGATGTCGGCCCCGCAGGGGATTGCCGCAGTCACGCCGGAAACAACCCTCCTGCACAGCGGTAACGGGCTGTATCTGCAGAGCCTGGGAGAGGTCAACATCACCACGGCACAGCGCTGTTCTCTGAATGCCAGCCAGGCTATTTCACTGCTGGCGCAACAGGAGGGGATGAGGCTGGTCTCCGCCAAAGGTCCGCTGCAAGTAGAGTCGCACGGCGATATTCTATCGCTGACCGCGCTAAAAGATATCACAGTCCAGTCAACCCAGGGGCATCTGCAGTTGACGGCTAAAAATGGCATCACCCTGGGTTGCGGCGGCGCATATATCCGTCTTACCCCGCAGGGAGAGGTACAGATCCACGGACCGGGGGTGATTAGCCTTAAGGGGCGGCATGATTTGCAGGGGCCGGTCAGCGAGGAGTTTCCCTTGCCTGAGCTACCGGCATCGGTGTGTAAAGAGTGCCTTAAAAAAGCCCAGGCGCTGGCGCAGGGCTTCGTGCCGCGGGAGGCATAGATGACCAGACAATGGATTGAGGAGGTCGCCGGAACCTGTCGGGCTTTCGGAACGGATTATCTGCATGTCATTATCGATCAGGCGGGGGTGGATTTTTCCGTTATTCCGGCGCTGAATTCGCTGTCAGTTGAGTGGCAGTCGCTTTTTCATGGACTTCCGGAAGCATTTATTGTCGATGATGCTCCGCTGGTGGCGCGCTTTACGCTTGATGATCTTGAGCAAATGCGCTGGTTACAGGATATCAGCCAGCAACTTGCCATCCAGGCGCCGCTGCTCCTGTTCTGCACATATTGGCCCTTTTCGGCGCTAGCGAACTGGCTCACGCAGTGTATGGATATTCTGCAGGAAGGGCGCAGCGGAATTTTACGCTTTTACGATACCCGGGTATTTCCGCTGTTGTTTACGCACATTCTCAGTGACGAGCAGCAAGAGCCATTGATGCGTCCGGCCCTGTTTTGGGCGTGGCAGGATCTTGACGGCCAGGCGAAAGGCATCAAGGGCAGTGGTCTCCTGCCGGAACGCGATGAAAAGGCGCCAAAAATAGAACTCAGCGATCGCCAGCTTGAGCATCTGATGTGTATCAGCGATGTCATCGTCATGTTGTCGCACTGTGCTCCGCCTGCGGGCATGTTTGACTCAAGACAGTCACTGTTTTCGGCCTGTTACCAGGGCATGGTGGAGGCGACACGCCAGGGTCTTCTTCTGGATGACGCTCGTGAAGACTGGGTAATGAAGAAGTGGCTTGCCGACGTAAAAACCAGTGAGAGACCTTCAGAATGAAAAGCCTGGTCTGGCTGAGTACACCCCTCTCTTCATTACCCTCAAACCGACAGGGAGAGTCCAATGAAATCTGCATTAATCAGCCCGCTGCTGTCGGGGCTGCTGCTGTTAACCGGCTGCGCACAGCCAGCCGCACAGGCCGGAGGCGGCGGTGGCACCATTGACGCCATCAACCACACAAAATGGGCAATTAACCACTTCAGTATCAACGGCCAGTCGGGGATCGATTCAATAGGCCCGTTTCAGGGGGGCGGAGGCGGCTGCTGCTTCAGCGTGCCCGCCCGCTGGACGCCGGGTATGACGGTGCGCGTTGACTGGGAAACCGGGGTGGGTGATACAGAAGGTTCCCCTGGCTTTGGTAATGATGAAAAGTACCTTGCCTGGGTTAAGAAAATGAAGGCTCAGAACCGTCAGCACAGCAAAACCGTTCCGCTGCCTGACTATAACGGCCAGGATGTGTGCGGCATTACGGTGCACTTTTTACCCTGCGATGACGTGAAGGTGACTACCAGCTGCTGGTCACCGAGAAATGTGAACTATCCGATAAAAGAGCCCGTCAGGATGAAGGAGCCCGCCGTATGTCCGAAATAACCGAAACCCATACCGCCTGGGTCCCGCCGCCGTTTCCGCCGCAGGGACGTCTGCCGGGCCGGGCGCTGCAGGTTGGGCAGAACTGCCATCAGCAGAACAGCGACGAGCGACGCTATCACCAGGAACTGTGCCTGGCTGCCGGACGGCGCGTGGAGACGCCGTGCTGCAAGACGCTGCACATCAGCCTGTTTTTCGACGGTACCGGCAATAACTTAAATCATGACTTTTTTATCGCGAAGCCGAAACATCCGACCAATATCGCCCGGCTGTTTCGGGCAACTATTGGAACGGGAACGGCTGGCGGGGTGCCGTCTGACGATCAGAGCAAGCTGTTTGATGATGACGCCGAGGGGGACGGGAAATATTTTAAATTCTATATGCCCGGCGTGGGCACCCCCTTCCCGGAAGTGAATGACCCGGACTATTCCACCATGGGTCTGGTGGGGGCAGTTAAGGGTGAGGATCGGATTAACTGGGCGCTGCTGCGCATAATCGATGTGCTGATGTTTAGTGCCACCGAAAAATGGCTGACCACCACAGAGAGTCGTCGTTCACTGAAAGAAATGAGCACCAGCTGGAACCGGCTGTGGTTTGGCGGCAGCCATAACCGCTATGAAGAGTTCACTCGTTTGCTGAATGATTTGGCCTCTGATTTGAAGCCCCTGATTATTCAGCCTGAGCCGGGCAAGCCGAAACTGACAGGCATCAAGCTGTATGTCTATGGTTTTTCCCGCGGCGCGGCAGCGGCGCGCACCTTTGTGCGCTGGCTGAGCGAACTGCTGCCCCCGCCGGCGGCGGAGGGTGAAAAACCGCCGCAGTGCCTGCAGACAGGCGGGATGCAGCTGCCCGTCAGCGTGGAGTTTCTCGGGCTGCTGGATACGGTGGCCTCCGTCGGGGTGGCGCATGTGGTGCCGGTTGCCGACGGGCATATGTCCTGGGCAGACGGCACGATGGAGCTGCCGGATGATGAAACCTATGGCGGGCTGATAAAAAAATGTGTTCACCTGGTCTCCGGGCATGAGCAGCGTCTCTGCTTTCCGCTGGACTCTGTGCGCCGGGCAAACGGCAAATACCCGCCCTGTGCCATTGAGGTGGTTTACCCGGGAATGCACTCGGATATTGGTGGAGGATATCCGCCGGGGGAGCAGGGGAAGGGGAATGCTGAACATGATGGGCATTTGTTGTCTCAAATAGTGTTACATGACATGTATTCAGCAGCGTTTAACTGTGGCGCTCCGTTAAAGGTTCCTAAACAGGCGTTGCCTGAAAAATTTAAGTCACAAAGTTGGAGAGTCATTCCTCTTGATCTAGATTCTCAGTTCTTTGTATCTGAAGTTTTAAGTGCACGCTTCAACGCCTGGCGCGAACTTACCCTGGGCCAAACCACGCCGAAAACGTTCGATCCCGAAGCAGCCTCTCACTACGAACCACCTGCCGCCGGCGGCAGTCTGGAAACCGTCATTGCTGAGCAGATGGCCTGGATCACCGCCTGGCGCATCGACC
>OKKG01000230.1_pt1 | contig 25989 bp, 21 predicted proteins | sample 1612731 | NCBI WGS metagenome assembly OKKG01 (sample SAMN04436816, study PRJEB24849) | human gut metagenome | biome: human gut; feature: NICU; material: stool | host: Homo sapiens | place: USA: Saint Louis, MO | collected 2011-05-09 | reverse complement strand
ACTGTATTTTTTATTTACTTTTTCTTTTATTGATTGCATTTTTTTATCAAACTCAAATATGCTATCTAACGAATAAATAGGAAAAGCTTTTTTTTCTGCTAATAATTGTTGATTTAAAGAAATAGCGGAATCATTTGAAAAATATACTTGCCACCCCTTGCCATTCTTAAAGAGAGTATGATCAAGGACGGCTAATGCTCTATCTTGTTCTAAGGTTTTATAGGTTGCATGTCTACTTCCGCCACTATTTGACGATTCGATAGTAATTGTTCCTAAACTCATACCACTTTGCCATTCATCACGTTCAACCAAATAACTAGGCCTTAAAGTTGTTCCAATAGGATATTCAGATACCAAGGTCCCACCATTACGTAAAATGTCATCAGCTAGTGGACGGTTTACTTTAGGATAAATTGGAACATCTAAGCCATGAGCTAAAATAGCTATAGTTTTACCATTTGTAATACTCGCCATTTCATGAGCCAAGGAGTCACACCCTACAGCAAGACCACTGACAACTGTGTAATCTAATTTAGATAACTGCTCTGTAATCTTTGAAGTCATCTTTTTGGCAAAAAGACTTGGTTGCCTAGTTCCAATTACTGCTACTTTTTTAGTATCTGTGAGTAACTCTATATTCCCTTTAACAAATAATACTAATGGTTTTTTGGGCAAAACAGCTAGCTCTTTAGGATACTCAACATCACTAAAATTAATCGTAACTATTTGTTTTTCTAAACTATTATCAATAATTTCTTTCGCTTTATTACATTGAAAATCCCAACTAGAATTAGTCAAATCATTTTCAATTAAATTTTTTAACTGACTTATCTTACTACTATAAATATCCTCAAAAGTGAAGTCATAGCTTCCTTTTTTTGAAAAAACTTCTTCTAGAAAATCAGCAATTCTTTTTCTTCCCATCCCTTTTAGCCTACTAAGGGCAATAATTTTAGTACTTAAGCTATAATTCTCAACCATATTTTTTTACTTTTTTCAAAATTAGTTATCATCGAAGTTAACTTGAGGTTCTGCAACTAAAGAAATAATATCGTCAAAATCCTTTGACGAGTATATTCCTGAAGTATTCTTTTTCAGAAAATCCAACAATTGTCTTGGATTGTGAAACACATGATCTGCACCATAGTCCCGACCAAATCTATAGTGGATCCCCCATGTAACTAATACTGTTTCAAGACCAGCTGCTTTATAAGCAATAATATCATTTTTGGTATTTCCTATTCCAATAATTCGTGTAGGCTCTATCGTATCTAGAGTAAGTTCCACTCCATTTTTAATTGTTTCAGGAGATGGTTTCAAATACTTGATTGTATAATCATCAATTTTTGTTTCAAAAGTCGGAACTAGCCAACAACATTTTTCATAGTTAGTATATTCACCGTTAGTTTTATAACTAACATATCGGCACCCATCACCCTTGTCCTTAGGAAAAATTTTCTTTCTTAATTTCTCTTGATAAAATAGCTTTTCCATTAAATAATATCTATTTGATATAATTTCATAAATCATTCCATCATTAGCAAGAAACTCAAATATCTCTTCCAAACCTGGATAAATAGAATATATTGGGGAGGCTCTATAAAAAGTTTCCCCATTTTTGAAATATTTGTTTCCTTTCTTAAGCTTCATCTTATCATTGATTGTACTTTCAAATTCTACATTCCTTTTTCTTGAATCAACAATTGTCTCATCAAAATCCCAAATTATTAGGTCTATTTGAGAATTTAATCTAGGATTTTCAAAGTGCTTATATTTCTCAACAATACTATTCCATTTCTCAACCTTTTGATGTTTATAAAGAGAATAATTCACAATTTTTTCTTTTGGAACTCCTTTATTGATAAGATATTTATCAATCATTCTAAAAGAACTTCCGGTAGTTGTCACATCATCAATTACGACTACAAAGTCAAATTTCTCCCACCAAGATTCACCTACTCCTTGCAATTCTAATCCTTTTGTAATCTCATCAAATAAAATTTGACGTTTACCATTCTCTATATGAGTCTTATCCTTTGTTATGGTTCTTATTAACTCAATTTCTTGATTAGGATTCATTATCTTGGCTAAAATTTGAGGAATATTATAGACACCACACTCAGAACTAGGAATCCCCAAATAACAAATTTTATTATATTCCAAATTTACAAATTCTTTAAATCTTTTTTCAAATTTATTAAATTTAGTTTCTAATTTTTGTAAATCAAGCTTATTATTAAAGTCAAATTTTTGTTCTCCATTTGATTGATTACGTTCAGCAAGAAGAGTTTTATCAACAATTGAATACTTTGTTTTTACAAGATAAAAGTTATTCTGCTGCTCAAATTCCATGTTTTGTTCTCGATTAAATAGAGAACCATAAAAAATTGGTAGTGGCAGACCTTCTTCAACAAAATCAAACTGAGCAATATTAAATGATTTCATCAATTCCTGTTCATATATTTTATTATCAAATGTCATATCTACTTGGTTCTCCTAAAAATCAATCCCTTTCCCAAATTCCTCAACCTCGTCTGGCACATCACTAAACAAAGTCACATGTCCCATTTTGCGGTTGTGCTTTGCTTCTAGTTTACCATATAAGTGGAGGTGAGCGCTTGGATTTTCTGTCACATATGTTTCAGCAGCTTCGACGTGTTGGCCGAGAACATTGAGCATGACAGCAGGCGCATAAAGGTGGATTGCTGGGAGTGGTGCTTCGAGAACACCCAAGATGTGGGTGTCAAACTGGGAGAAGTCGCAGGCTTCAATCGAATAATGTCCTGAATTGTGTGGGCGAGGCGCAATTTCGTTGACAAGGATGTCATCAGCTGTCGCAAACATTTCTACACAAAGAGTTCCAGACAAGTTCAGTTGTTCTGCGATTCGCACTGCCATGGCCTTGGCTTTTTCAGCTAGACTTTCTGAAATGCGAGCAGGCACAATGGTTTTTGAAAGAATGTTGTTGCGGTGGATATTTTCCTGAACGGGGAAAACCGTCACGTCCTTGCCATTTCCAGACACGATGACCGAAATTTCAAGATCAAAGTTGACAAATTCTTCCAAGACACAGTCTGCCGAGTCAGCTAGCGCATAGGCTTCTTCCAAATCTTCTTCTGAACGAATGACCTTCTGACCATGGCCATCGTAACCACCGGTCGCCGTCTTGAGAACATAGTTTTTCGAGAGGTCGATATCTGACAAGTCTTTGCTTGAGGTCACGACCTTGTAAGGAGCCACAGTGACTTGGGCCTTGTTGGAAAGAAAGTCCTTCTCAAAAATCCGGTTTTGGGAGATACGAAGCAGGTCTGTCCCTTGTGGAAGCTGTCCTTCTTTGATAACAGCATCCAAACCATCAGCATCCACATTTTCAAATTCATAAGTGAGAACATCACAGCGATCTGCCAACTGACGAAGGGCATCCACGTCGTCGTAAGGAGCTATGATGATTTCCGCCACACGAGAGGCTGGGCAATCAGCTGCTGGATCCAAGGCAATAACCTTGTGTCCCATGTAGATAGCTGAGATCGCCATCATCTGACCGAGTTGACCACCACCGATGATCCCAATGGTTTTAGTTGAGCTCATTTGTAGACTCCTCTGCGATTTTTCCTTGTTCTTCTGCGAAATCCGCTAACGCTGTCGCAATAGCCTGGTCCTCTACCGAAAGAAGGCGGAGGGCAAAGAGGGCCGCGTTAGTCGCACCTGCTTCACCGATCGCCATAGTTGCGACAGGCACTCCACCTGGCATCTGAACGATGGAATAAAGTGAATCTACACCGCTAAGGGCACGTGATTTGACGGGTACGCCGATAACCGGAAGGGTCGTTTTAGCTGCGACCATCCCTGGCAAGTGAGCTGCGCCACCCGCACCCGCGATGATGACCTTGATGCCACGGCTACGTGCTTCTTCGGCGTGTTTGAACATGAGGTTGGGCGTCCGATGGGCGGAAACAACTTTCTTTTCATAAGCGACACCGAAGTTATCGAGGACTTCAGCAGCTTTTTGCATGGTTGCCCAGTCAGATTTTGAGCCCATGATGATGGAAATTACTGGTTTCATTTTTAATCCTTTTTCTTTTTTTGATAATGGTCTTAGGTGGTGGGGACGGAAGCAAACCTTCGGTTTCATTCCTAAACTTTGAGTCTAAGGTCTCAAAGTTTCCCCCGACCAGAACAGATGCTGTTCCGGTCTTTTCACCACGGCGACCATTATCGGGTTTAGCGACTTCGTCGCGCTATTCTTGTACTTCTACTTTATCGCCTTGCTACCGATATCATTTCGATAGAAGAGGCCTTCTGTGTTTTGTTTGTTGAGTTCGTTGTAGATAATGTTTTGGCCGTCTTTGACGGTATCTGCTGTTGTGACGAGCATGTAGACACGTCCTCCGTTTGAAAGGAGGTCTTGACTATTTTCAGCGAATTTGGCACCAGCATAGTAAGTAATTATGTCGCCCTCTGTCTTGGCTGGAAGCTTGACACCCTTCTCATAAGCGAGTGGGTAGCCGTTTGATGCTACAACTACGCCCAGTGTCACACCCTTGTCCGTCCAAGTAATGGCCGGCTCTTTGCCATCCAAAATATCAGTAATATTTTGTGCAAAATCAGATGTCAAACGAGGCAAGATAATTTGTGTTTCAGGATCGCCAAAACGAGAGTTGAACTCGATGACTTTCGGTCCATCAGCTGTCAAGATTAGCCCCGCGTAAAGGACACCAAGATACGGACGACCTTCTTTGATCATGCCTTCAAGAACTGGCTTGACAATGGTGTCAACCGCTGTGTCAACCACGCTCTGTGGCAAGTGAGGAACTGGCGCATAGGCACCCATCCCGCCAGTGTTAGGGCCTTTGTCGCCATCGTAGGCACGTTTGTGGTCCTGTGCCGTTGGCATAATGTAGAACTTATCACCATTGACAAAGGCAAAGAGAGAGAACTCTTCCCCGTCAAGGAATTCCTCGATGACCACGCGCGCGCCTGAATCACCGAATTTATTGTCCAAAAGCATCTCATGAGCGGCTTCGATGGCTTGCTCAACTGTCTCCGCAACGACGACACCTTTCCCAAGGGCCAAGCCATCTGCCTTGACGACGATTGGAGCGCCTTTTTCTTCGATGTAGGCCTTGGCTTCCTCGAAATCTGAAAATGTCCCATAGGCTGCTGTCGGAACATTGTATTTGACCATGATTTCCTTAGCAAAATCCTTAGACCACTCAAGCTCAGCTGCAGCCTTGGTCGGACCAAAAGCCTTGAGACCAGCTGCATTGAAGTCATCCACGATCCCCGCCGCAAGGGCATCATCTGGACCGATAAAGGTCCAAGCAATATCGTTGACTTTTGCGAAGTCAATCAGCTTAGAATGTTCGGAAATTCCGATATTGATCAAATCCAGACCGTCTAATCGCATCCCATCATTACCAGGAGCCACAAAAACCTGCTCAACGTTTGTAGACTCCAACAATTTCTTGGCAATCGCATGCTCACGACCGCCAGATCCAACAACCAAAAGTTTCATCTCGAACCTCTTTTGCGAATTATTTTATTAAATTATATCATAATCGTTCGTTTTATTCTAATGATTTCAGCAAAAGTCTCCTATTTCCAGTAGAATCCAAACATTTTTTGCTATTTTCTCCTATTTCTCATTTTTTTCCGAATAGTATAGGTGAGACCTACTAATTGACGAAAAGGAGTATTATGCAAACGATCAAAAAATTTATCGTACTGACTTGTGCGACATGGGGGATGCAAGCCTCTATTGCTCATGCAGATCAAACGACCAATGCTATCTATGCCGAAAAAGGGCAGCTAATGATTCATCTTGGAAACGTCCCGGATAAGTATCAAAAGATTCAAGTTCCCGTCTGGTCTGACCAAAATGGGCAAGATGACCTGATTTGGTATCCTGTGGAACGCAGTGACAAGGGATTTGACCTACAAGTGCCATTGACCAACCATTCTGATCAAGCCGGACGTTACCATGTCCATGTCTATGGGGTGGAGGCAAATGAGCAGCTAACCGGCCTTTACCCTCTTACGACCAGCGTCCAGCAAAAGGACCTGGCTTCTTCTCAGCCCAAAATTACGATCACACCCATCTCCCCACAAGAATTTGAGGTAGACCTAAAGTTATTCGAAGATGTTGACGAGATTATCTTCCCCATCTGGTCAGAAGAAAACGGGCAGGATGATCTGGTCTGGTATCCCGCAAAGAAGATTGCACCTGGACATTTCCAACTGCGCTTTCAGGCTCAAAAACACAAGGGAAATGGGCTATTTCACCTCCACGTCTACCAGAAAAGCCAAGGACAACTAAAAGGGCTATTCCCCACTACCTTTCAAGTGGAAAAGGCAAAGCCAAAGCTCACTCCACTCGCGACACATCCGGGAAACACCTATCCGATCGGTGAATGTACCTGGGGAGCCAAAGAATTAGCCCCTTGGGCCCACAACTGGTGGGGAAATGGTGGCATGTGGGCAGCTAGTGCACGCGCTGCTGGATTCCGGACAGGAGACACTCCAGAGGTCGGTGCTATCGCCTGTTGGGACAATGGGGAATATGGTCATGTCGCCTTGGTTACGGATGTCGAACATGACCAAAAAATTCAGATCCAAGAGGCTAACTACAACGGCCATCGCTATATCGACAACTTCCGCGGTTGGTTCGATCCGACCAACTCTATCTGGGGAACCGTCACCTACATCTACCCAGATTAAGGTCTTCTTAACCAGCAGAAAAGACACTCATCGTTGAATGAGTGCCTTTTTTGATTAATGTCTAAAATGTCTGACTCCTGTAAAAATCATGGTCAAGCCGTGTTTATCAGCCGCTTCGATGGACTCTTGGTCACGGACAGAGCCACCTGGTTGGATGATCGCTTTAATACCTGCTTTGGCAATTTCTTCCACATTATCTGCAAATGGGAAGAAGGCATCTGAAGCAAGAACAGCACCATCCAGACGGTCTTTAGCTTGGTCAATAGCGATGCGGACGGAAGCCACACGGTTAGTTTGACCTGGGCCAACACCAAGTGTCATGTGGTCGTTGGTCACGATGATACCATTTGATTTGACATACTTGATAGCTTTCCAAGCAAACTCAAGAGCTGTCGCTTCTGTTTCAGTTGGTTGGCGTTTAGTCACCACTTGCCAGTCAGCTGGACTTTCTTTCACCACGTCTTGGTTTTGAACGAGGAGTCCACCGACAACACCTGTGTATTCTGCTTCCACTTCGCTAGCATCTTGAGCGTCGAATGGCAACTCAAGGATCCGCAAGTTTTTCTTCTTAGTTGTCAAGATTTCAAGCGCTTCGTCTGTGTAGCTTGGTGCAATGATGATTTCAAGGAAAACACCATGCATCTTCTTAGCTGTCGCAGCGTCAACTTCACGGTTGAGGACCACGATTCCACCGAAGATGGATACTGGGTCAGACTCATAAGCGTAGTCCCAGGCAGTTTCAATGTCGTCAGCTTGACCGATCCCACATGGGTTCATGTGTTTCAAGGCCACAACAGTTGGACGGTCTTTGAAATCACGGATGATCCGGATAGCGGCATCAGCGTCACGGATATTGTTGAAGGACAATTCTTTCCCGTTCAGCTGTTTAGCTGAAGCGATGGAGTAAGCCGTTGGCAAAGCTTTTTGGTAGAAGTCTGCATCTTGTTGAGGATTTTCCCCGTAACGCATTGGTTGCTTAAGGTCATAGGTCAAAGTGAGTTTTTCAGGTTTGCTTTCACCCACTTGAGCTGTGAAGTATTCCGCAATCAAAGCGTCGTATGAAGCTGTGTGACGGTATACTTTTGCTGCCAAACGTTGACGAGTTTCGTAACTTGTTTCGCCATTGGCTGCCAATTCGTCCAAAACAACAGCATAATCAGCAGGATCTACCACAACTGTTACGCTAGCATGGTTCTTAGCTGCTGAACGAAGCATTGATGGCCCACCGATATCGATATTTTCAACCGCATCTGCGTATGTCACATCTGGCTTAAGAATAGTTTCCTTGAATGGGTAAAGGTTGACCACAACAAGATCAATCAATTCGATATTATTGTCCTTAGCAGCCTCTAGGTGGCTATCGAGGTCACGACGAGCGAGGAGACCACCGTGGATATTTGGGTGGAGGGTCTTCACACGACCGTCCATCATTTCTGGGAAACCAGTCACATCATCGATGGCAATGGTGTCTACCCCAGCATTATCAAGGGCAACTTTAGTCCCACCTGTCGAGATGATGTCCCAACCGAGTTTTTTGAGTTCTTGGGCAAATTCAACAATGCCCGCTTTGTCTGAAACACTAATTAGTGCGCGTTTAGTCATTCTATTCCTCTTTCTTTAGATCCAACCGCATAGCGACTTCGTTATTTTCTTCTATAAATCCTGTTTCCTGAAAACCCAAACTAGTCAGCAGGTACTTCATTTTTTCATTTCCAACTACATAATCTGCGATAATATGATTGCAAGCTCTATCCATCTGAGCCTCTTTGATCAGAGCTTCCAAGGCTTTTCGTCCATAACCTTTTCCTTGGTACTGCTGGCCAATCATTATCCGCCAGATAAAGTATTCTGCCTCATCCTTATCTATTTCCAACAGTAGAAAACCAACTACTAGCTTATTCCAATAGATTGCCATTGGAAACACATCCCCATTCTCTCGGTAGAGCCATGCGTCAGCTAAAGAACGCACATTGGGAGCTACAAAACGTGCTCGTTCATCAGCTTCAGATATTTTCAAATCCAGCACTGCCTGAAAACTGCTCTCATCTACTAATTTCAGATTAATCATTTTTCTCCTACCAAGATTACACAATCAAAACTTGATTTCCTTCTTACCTTCTCTCTACTCCCAAACGTTCCAACACTTCTGGATAGAGCTTGTACTCTGTTTCATGGATGCGAGTTTCGAAAGTATCAAGGGTATCCCCTTCAAGACGTGGCACACGGACTTGTTTGATAACCTTACCGGTATCAACACCAGAATCCACCCAATGGATAGTCACACCAGACTGATCAACACCTGCATTCCAAGCATCTTCAATACCATGAGCACCAGGGAATTCAGGGAGATAAGCCGGGTGAATATTGATGATACGGCCTTCATAAGCTGCTAGCAAGGTTGGACCGACGATTTTCATATAGCCGGCCAAACAAACTAGGTCAATCTGGTGCTCATCCAAAAGTTTGACGATAGCTTCTTCATAAGCTACTTTATTGTCAAATTCCTTGAGTTCAAAGGCATGACTAGCCACACCAAGGTTCTTGGCACGTTCTAAGACATAGGCATCACGGTGATCTGAAAATACAAATTCTACTGGAAATTGTTCTGCAATCACCTGGAAGTTTGAGCCGTTGCCAGAGGCAAATACAGCAATCCTTTTAGCCATTATTTAATCACCACACTTGCGCCATCTTTCTTCACAATCCGACCGATTTCATAAACAGGTTCGTCAAGAAGTTCTTTGACACGTTCCACATTTTCTGGTTTCACTGCAAGCATGAGACCAATCCCCATGTTGAAGATTTCAAACATTTCTTCATGTTTTATTTGGCCATATTTTTCAAGGGCTTTGAAAATTGGAAGAACTGGGACTTTGCTTTCGTCAATTTCAGCAGCCAAGTCATCTGAGAACATACGTGGTACATTTTCGATAAAACCACCACCTGTGATATGGGCAATCCCGTTCACCAATTCTTCTTTGATGAGTGGCAAAGCTGCTTTGACGTAGATACGAGTTGGTTCCAAAAGGACGTCTTTAAGTTTCTTGCCTTCTAACTCAGGCAATACTTCTTCCCCTGTGTAATCTGCAAAGACACGACGAACAAGTGAGTAACCATTTGAGTGGATACCGCTTGAAGCAAGTCCAAGAATCACATCCCCTTCAGCTACTTTTGAACCGTCAATGATTTGAGATTTTTCTGCAACACCGACAGCAAACCCGGCCAAATCATAGTCATCTTCACCATACATACCAGGCATTTCAGCCGTTTCTCCACCGATAAGGGCTGCACCAGCCTGCACACAACCTTCAGCAACACCAGCAACGACCTGCTCCAATTTAGCAGGTTCATTTTTACCAGTTGCGATATAGTCGAGGAAGTAAAGGGGCTCCGCACCTGCAGCTATGATATCGTTAACACACATAGCAACACAGTCTTGACCGATCGTATCGTGTTTGTCGAACTTAATAGCCAGCATCAGCTTAGTACCGACACCATCTGTACCTGAGATCAAAACGGGCTCTTTGACACCTGTTTTTGAAAGGTCAAACATGCCACCAAAACCACCAAGAGCTCCCATGACACCAGCACGTTCCGTACGGGCCACATGTTTTTTGATCCGTTCAACAACTTCATAACCTGCTTCAACATCCACACCAGACTGTGCATACGCATTTTTATTTGTCATTTGTTTCATTCCTTTTCTTTTGCACTGCTCTTAATAGAAAGAAGTATGTTCTTTCAAACTTTCCACATAGCGTTCTTCGTAGTCATATAAAGGCGTTGGATATTTTCCATCAAAGTAAGCCACACAAAGACCGCCATTTGGAGCATCTGTATCAATTCCAATAGAATCAATCAAGCCATCGATTGACAAATACGTCAAGCTATCTGCACCAATAATATCGCGTGTTTCCTCTACTGTGTGATTGGCAGCAATCAATTCCTTACGTGTTTGAATATCGATCCCGTAGAAACATGGGTAGGCAAGTGCTGGGCTACCGATTGCTACGTGGACCTCTGTAGCTCCTGCTTCTTTCAATAACTTCACAATTCGACGTGATGTTGTCCCACGTACGATCGAATCATCGATCATGACAACCCGTTTGCCTTTCACGACACCGGATACGGCAGAGAGCTTCATCCGAACCCCTTGCTCACGTAATTCTTGTGTCGGTTGAATAAAGGTCCGTTGGGTATATTGGTTTTTAATCAAGCCCATTTCATTTGGTAGGCCGGATTCTTCCGCAAATCCCATAGCTGCACTAAGTGATGAATTAGGTACACCGACCACAATATCTGCTTCATGTTTAAATTCACGTGCCAATTGAGCCCCCATACGTTTACGAGCTGTATGGACATTGACCCCTTGGATATTGGAGTCTGGGCGGGCAAAGTAGATATACTCCATTGAGCAAACAGCCAATTGGGTGTCCGTTGTATAGTTATCGTAAGTGATGCCGTTATCATCGATGATCACGACTTCACCTGGATTTACATCCCGAATCCACTCTGCTCCAACTACTTCAAAGGCACAGGTTTCAGATGAAACCACGATAGCTCCGTTGGCCATTTTCCCAATCGAAAGAGGACGGAAACCATTTGAATCCAAGGCCGCAATCAGCTTATCTTCCAGCATGAGAAGGTAAGCAAATCCACCTTTCACCGTATTCAAGGCTTCTTTCACCTTACCCATGAAAGAAGGGTTGTGGCTCCGACGAATCAAGTGGGCCAAGATTTCTGAATCAGAAGTTGAGCTAAAGATCGCTCCGTTATTTTCCAACTCCCGTTTGAGGGACTTGGCATTGGTCAAATTCCCGTTGTGGGCCAGTCCAAACTGGGTATCATGAAAGCGAAAGAGGAAGGGCTGGATGTTATCCACCGAAGCTTCCCCAGCTGTCGCATAGCGAACATGGCCAATCGCTCCCGTTCCTGTTAACTTATCCAAGTTAGCAGGATTTCGAAATACTTCTGAGAGAAGACCCGTATCACGATACCGTTTTAGTTGACCCGCATCATTCGAAAGGATCCCCGCTCCTTCTTGACCACGGTGTTGAAGACTGTGTAATCCGAAATAAGTCAGTTTTGCAGCATCTGGGTGTCCCCAGATCCCAAAAATACCACATTCTTCATTAAGAGATTTAACTTCGTATGTCATTTTGTATACCTTTTATTTTCCAGTAAAGTATTTAACCGCTGATGCAAAGAGATGTTGGTCTTTATTTCCTGGAATATTTTGGAAGAGACCATCTTCGAAACGTTCTGAGTGACCCATCTTACCAATAATTTGACCATTCTTACTTGTGATACCTTCGATAGCATTTACAGATCCGTTAGGATTATATTTAGAATCCATGCTTGGTTTACCTTCGAAGTCAACATATTGGGTAAAGATTTGACCATTGTCACGAAGCTCTGCGAATTCCTCAGCTGTCACGACAAATTTACCTTCACCGTGTGATACTGGAATGGCATGGATGTCACCAACTTCTACTCCGACAAGCCATGGTGAGTTGGTGTTGGCAATCCGTGTTTCAACCATCTTAGCCACGTGTTGGTTGGCATCATTGTAGAAGAGGGTTGGACTGGTGCTACTTGCATCTTCAAAGTTACCGTATGGAAGAAGACCTGATTTAACAAGAGCTTGGAATCCGTTACAGATACCGATGATCAAACCACCTCGTTCGATGAAGCTATCAATGGCTGCACGTACTTTTTCATTGAGCAAGATGTTAACGATAAATTTAGCTGATCCATCTGGTTCATCCGCTGCTGAGAAGCCACCTGTAAAGAAGATAATGTTAGCTTTTTCGATATTGTCAACCATAGTGTCAACAGACTTGACAATAGCTTCTTCATTCAGTGTGACAAATGGTACCAAGTTGACTTTTGCACCTTCTTTTTCAAAGGCCTTAGCTGAATCGTACTCAGAGTTAGTACCTGGGAATACTGGGATGTAAACCACTGGTGTATCAACTGTTTCTTTAGCTTTGATCACAGCATCTGATGCCACAGCTGGTACTTCTTCCAACTCAGTTGCCTGTGCAAATTCCGTTGGGTAAACTTCTTCCAATTTACCTTGGAAAGCACTGTCAAGTTTGTGTCCATCAAGCGTTACACCATTGACAGTAAGTGTAAAGTCAGATACTGTTTGTCCGATCTTAGCAACACCTGCAATTTCTTCAGGCGATGTGAAGACGAATCCACCCAATTGGGCTGTCAAGCTAGTGTCAAGGTCAGCTAATTCGACGTTTGCTCCGATATGGTTTCCAAATGTTGCAAGGGCAAGAGCTTCAACCACACCACCATATTTAACAGCTGATGCAGCTGTGACTTTATGGTTAGCTTGGATAGCTTCAAATTGAGCAAAGTTCGACTTGATGAGATCAAAGTCAATTTCTTGTGCCAATGCTTGACCTGGGATGTAATATATATTTTCACCAGCAGCTTTAAATTCTGGAGAAAGAACCTTACGGCTATCCGCAGTTGTTACCCCAAAAGCAACCAAGGTTGGTGGTACTGTCAATTCTTCAAAGGTACCAGACATAGAGTCTTTCCCACCGATAGATGGCAAACCAAGTTGAATCTGAGCTTCGATTGATCCAAGGAGAGCTGAGACTGGTTGACCAAAACGCTCTGCTTGTTTATCCATACGCTCGAAGTATTCCTGATAAGAGAAACGAGCCTTAGACCAGTTTGCACCAGCAGCAACCAAACGAGCTGTGGCTTCGATGACCGCATAAGCAGCGCCATGATATGGAGACCATTCTGCTACATAAGGGTTGAATCCTTGCGCCATAACAGATGCAGTTGTTGTCACGCCATGTTGGACTGGCAATTTCTGTACAGAAGCTTCCGTTGGTGTGATTTGGTAGCGACCACCAAGTGGGTGATTGACTGTTGAACGACCAACCGAGCTATCAAAGATGGTTTGTAAACCTTTTTGACTGGCATGGTTCAGGTCAGCCAAGACTTCAAGAGTATCCGCTTCAAGGGTTTCAGCAGATGTTTGACGTTCTTCTGGAAGCTTGACATCCTTGTCAACCACCTTAGCATCTACGACAACACGTACACCGTTTGTATCAAGGAAACGACGTTCCAAATCAACGATTGTTTCACCATTCCAGTGCATGACAAGATTTGGTTTTTCAGTCACTGTCGCAACGACAACAGCATCAATATTTTCTTTATTACATTCAGCAACGAAGGCATCTACATCTTCTGGACGGACCACGACAGCCATCCGTTCTTGAGATTCAGAGATGGCAATTTCTGTACCATTCAAACCTTGGTATTTCAATGGCACTTTGTCTAGATCAATTTCAAGACCATCTGCCAATTCACCGATAGCCACACAGACACCACCAGCACCAAAGTCATTTGATTTCTTGATCAGACGTGTCACATCCCCATTACGGAAAAGACGTTGAATCTTCCGTTCTTCGATGGCATTCCCTTTTTGAACCTCAGCACCAGCTGTTTCAACAGATTCAACGGTTTGAACTTTAGAAGAGCCTGTCGCACCACCGACACCGTCACGTCCAGTCTTACCACCGAGCAAGATAATCACATCACCAGCTTCGGGTTTTTCACGGACAACATTTTCCTTAGGAGCCGCACCGACAACTGCACCTAGCTCCATACGCTTAGCAACGAAACCTGGGTGGAAGTATTCACGAACATAAGTTGTCGCCAAACCAATTTGGTTACCGTATGAAGAATAACCATGAGCCGCTGTTTTAGAAATCACTTGTTGTGGCAATTTACCAGCGCGAGTCGCTGAAATTGGAGCTGTAATATCACCAGCACCTGAGATACGCATAGCTTGGTAAACGTATGAACGACCTGACAATGGGTCACGAATGGCACCACCGATACAAGTAGCTGCTCCACCAAATGGTTCGATCTCCGTTGGGTGGTTGTGCGTTTCGTTCTTGAACATGAGAAGCCATGGTTCTTTGACACCATTGACATCCACTTCAATTTCAACAGAGCAGGCATTGATTTCATCAGACACTTCCATGTCATCCAAACGACCATTAGCACGCTCATAACGGCCAAAAATAGTTGCCATATCCATCAAGGTTTGAGGTTTTTCTGTACGTCCCAACTCATCACGCATGGCAATATACTTGTCATAAGTCGCTTGCAATTGTTTTTCAAATTTAGAAGCTGAGAAGTCGATGTTTTTCAACTCAGTTTCGAAAGTTGTGTGACGGCAGTGGTCAGACCAATAAGTATCCAAAACTTTCAACTCAGTCTCAGTTGGTACACGTCCAATAGATTTGAAGTAATCTTGGATGAAGAGAAGGTCATCCACTTCCATGGCCAATCCTTGCTCAGCCTTATACTTAGCAAAATCTTCTGCCGTATAAGTTTCAAAGAAATCTAAGCTTGGAATGGTCTTGTCAGACTCAGAGAAATCCTGTTTAGCTATACCAACAGTGATATCTTTGAAACGAGAATCCACTGGGTTCAAAAGGTAGTTTTTGACAGCTTCCAACTCATTCGCATCAATATCCTTGTTAACCAAGTAAAGTTGTGCTGTGTTCACTGTTACATCATTTGAACTACCAAGCAAAAGCAAAGCTTCTTGTGAAGATGCGGCACGTTGGTCAAATTGACCCGGCAAACTTTCGATCGCAAAGAAAGCATATTTCTCAAGATCAGCTTGAACTTCAGCTTCATCCAAAACAGTATCGGTCACTTGCTCAGAGAAGATATGTTTTTCCGCACGCGCAAACAAGTCCTCTGCCAAATTAAAGACATCGTAAACCTGAACAATCCGAAGATCCTTCAAGGTTTTCAACTGAAGATTATGCTGTAATTCTTTTACTAAAGAGTCCGATTTCACACGAAAATCAGCTTTTTTCTCAACGAAAATACGTTTATCCATTTTATTTCCTTTATTTCTATTCAAACATGTTATCGAAGACGAAGGTTTTCTATTTCAAAAAGATCACTTCAAACCTTGTAATTTTTCCAATACAACTTCATAAACATCTGTCAAGCTACCAAGATCACGACGGAGTGAAAAGGTCTAGTAGACCTTTTCAGCCTGAGTCCTTTTACTTGAAAGACGAAGGTTTTCCGTTTCAAAAAGATTACTTCAAGCCCTGTAATTTCTCCAACACAACCTGATATACATCCGTTAGGCTACCCAAATCCCTACGGAAAACATCCTTGTCCATATGGTGCCCTTCAGCATCCCAAAGGCGGCAGTTATCTGGAGAGAATTCATCCGCCAAGATGATCTTGCCATCCTTATCAAAACCAAATTCCAATTTGAAGTCAATCAAGCGAAGACCAATTTGTGCAAACCAATCCTTCAGCAATTCATTGATACGACGCGTTTCTTCCTTAATATAAGCAATTTGTTCATCATTGGCAATATCCAAAAACTTCACATGCTCATCATTGATGAATGGGTCATCCAACTCATCGTTTTTATAGTAAAATTCAACGATTGGAGTTTTCAAGTCCAAACCTTCTTCCACGCCAAAACGTTTAGAGAAAGAACCCGCAGTCACATTGCGAAGAACCACCTCCAAAGGAATAATTTTTACTTTCTTGTTGAGTTGTTCTGTGTCAGAAATACGTTTTATAAAGTGAGTCGCAACACCCGCAGCATTCAATTTTTCAAAAATAAGAGACGAAATCTGATTATTTAGCACACCTTTTCCCTTAATCGTCTCCTTACGAGCACCATTAAGCATAGTGGCTTGGTCTTTATAGACCGACTTAATCACATGTTCGTCCTCAGTAGTATAGATATCCTTAGCTTTTCCAGTATAAATCAGTTGATTGGTCATGACTTTGTTCGCCTTTCGTATTTTATCACCTTCATTCTATCACACACAAAGTGTATTTTCAATAAAATTCCGTACAATATAAGCAGAATCCGAATAAAAATGACAGAAAAAAAGATCATCCAGAATAATCTCTGAACGATCCCTTTTTCTTTAGTGACCAGCAGTTCGTTTTTCGATATAGTCGACAACATCCCCTACTGTGTTAAATTCATCAATAGCCTTGTCCGGAATCTCAATTTGGTATTCATCCTCAAGATTGATAATAAATTCCATCAATTCAACAGAATCCGCCTGTAAATCCTTACGTAAGTCAGATTCCAAAGATACTTGAAAGTCTGGACCCTTGCGATCTTTGAGAAATTCCTCAATTGTAACTAAAATTTCGTTTTGTTTACTCATACATTACCCTTCCTTCGATAATTCCTTCACTGATTTTCCAACAACATCTGTCTCTAACATGGTCCGAATCTGACGAATCGTGCTATAGACAGCTTTGGCATCACTCGAACCATGCGTTTTAACAACAGGTGCTTGAAGACCAAACAAGACCGCTCCTCCAACATCTGAGAAATCCAAGGTTTGCTTCAATGATTTCAAACGGTCCTTGAGCAGAAAAGCTCCCAATTTCGCCTTCCAGTTTCCTGTGGCAATTGCTTGTTTCAATTGCTTCAAGATCCCAAAAGCCGTTCCTTCCATCGTTTTCAAGACAGCGTTTCCCGTGAAACCATCCGCCACAACGACATCAGCAACGCCATCCATCAAGTCACGCGCTTCCACGTTTCCAACAAAATGAATCGACTCATCCTCAGATAACAATTGGTAGGTTTCCTTGCGCAAAGGATCCCCTTTACTAGCTTCTGTCCCATTGTTCAATAAACCCACGCGAGGTTTTTGAATCCCACGAACATTTTCAGCATAGTAGGATCCCATCACAGCATACTGATGCAAGTGCTCTGGTGTATTTTCCGCATTGGCCCCTAAGTCTAGCATATCATAGCCACGACCATCAACCGTTGGAAGTGTCGACATCAAGCCAGGGCGTTCCACCCCTTTGATGCGGCCAACGATAAAGAAACCAGCCGCCAATAGCGCACCTGTATTTCCTGCAGATAGCATGGCATCGACCTCACCATCCTTCACATCCTTGGCAGCTAAGACCATCGAAGCCTGTTTTTTCCGACGAATGGCCCGCGTTGGCTCATCATCTGAATCGATTTTTTCTTCCGTATGCACAATCGATACACGTTCTGTTGCGGTTAAATAGTCTTTGATTTTTGCCTCATCGCCATACAAGACAATCTCAATATCATCAAAATCACGAATGGCTTGATTCACACCTTCTACCAAGGCTTGAGGTGCATTATCGCCCCCCATTGCATCTACTGCAATTTTTTTCATGTTTCACCTCCAGATGAATCTTTCATAATCGCTCCCCAATCACTCAAGGAATCGATAAACTTTTTAGCTTTTAAATGGATCCCTACATACTCCTCATACAAATGATCAATTGCCTGACGCAGAGCTGTTTTCATCTCTGCTTGTAGGGAAATCGTCTCTAACTCACTGAATCGTACTGCTTGAAACTGATCCAATAAATAGAGAACATTCGGATGCCAGTGGGCCCGTCTCTCATCCTGATCATAGTGATCCGGACACAGCACCCCACTATATCGAAAAGAGTAATCAAAAGGAAGTCCAACCCGATGACAGAAACAGCATTCATGCAGATTCAAGATAACCCCAAATCGTGATAGAATCTGAATCTCAAAAATATTGGTTAAAACCTCATAATCCAGTCCCTCTTCCATCAAAGACAAGGTCTTTTCCAAAAAAGCAAACAGGGCTGGATCCACCTGATTATCCTGAATACTTGCATCCGCAAGCGCAAGAACATAGGTCGCATAAGAAAGGGCAAAAAGATCTGCATTAATTTTCTTATAAACCTGCACATCTTGAAAATCATCAATATAACTCAACCCATCATCATTGATTTTCAACAACATATCTGCCGTTACCAATGGTTGCAACATGGGATTCAACCGAGATTTTCCCGCATGTTTCACAAAAAACATCCGCTTCCCTGACTTCTCCGTGAAGATTTTGACCAACTTGTCATCCTCACGAAATTCCCGATTATACAGGACAATTCCCCGGGTCTCAATTGACTCCAGCATGTTCTTCCATATACTCCTTCAAGCGTTTCATAGCTTCCTTGATAACCTCCATGCTGGCTGCATACGACAAACGCACATAACCTTCACCATATTGACCAAAAGCAGCACCAGGAATAAAAGCAACCGCTTTTTCACGCGCAAAATCCTGCAAGAAAGCGAAGGAATCTTGATTAAAACCAGCTGGGATTTTAGCAAAAATATAGAAAGCTCCATCCGGCTTAATAATCTCAAACCCAAGCGCGGACATTTTTTCAATAATATAATCACGACGCTTCACATATTCCTTCTTCATCGGCTCTGTATCATCCCAACCAGCAGTCAAGGCCTCAATCGCAGCATACTGATTCATAGTTCCAGCAGCTGTTACCAAATACTGATGACTCTTGATAAGTTGGGCCGTCAATGCAGCTGGGGCAAAGATAAAGCCAAGGCGCCAGCCTGTCATGGCATGAGACTTAGATAAGCCATTAATGACAATGGTCTGCTCAGGAATGAAGGAGGCCATAGAGACATGCGCTTCTCCAGTATAAGTCAACTCTGAATAGACTTCATCACAAATCACAAAGACTTCATATTTTTTTAAGACAGCAGCCAATTCCGCCATCTGTTCGCGCGAATAAGTAACACCCGTTGGGTTAGCTGGATAATTGAGAATAACAGCCTTCAATTTTTTGCCCTGCTCTAGAATCGCCTTTTCCAACTTTTCAGGAGTCAAGACAAAACGATCTGCTGTCGTATCAATTTCGACAATCTCCGCCCCAACCAAATTCACAATGGGTTCATAACCAGGGTAGGCCGGTGCTGGGAGTAATACTACATCTCCAGGTTCCAAGATTGCTGTCAAAGTTGCAGACAGAGCTTCAGTCGCACCGATCGTCACCAATATCTCGTCCTCAGGACGATAGTGAATACCATATTTATCACCCACAAACTGACTCGCAGCCTCACGCAAAGCCAGCAAACCACTCATCCCAGTGTAATGGCTAAAGTTCGCATCAATGGCAGCCTTTCCTGCTTCTTTTACATGTTCAGGAGTTGTAAAATCCGGTTCCCCCAAAGTCAAACGCAAGACACCAGGAATGGAAGAAATTGATTGATCAAACTGACGAATCAAAGATACTTCAATCCGATTCAGATTTTTATTAAAACGTTTCGTTAAATCCATAGAACACCTCCAAAAACACTTATATCCATTATACTATAAATAGGACCCCATCGCAAAAGAACAAGCAAGATCCCCACCTTTTGCTTACCACCAAAGAACATTTCAAAAATCCTTCCATGCAAAAAAGACTTAGCAATGCTAAGTCTTTCAAGTCATTATTGTTGGCCACGTGTTGCCACATATTTCAATTGATCTGCATGTTTTGCCACAAAATCCTTCATTTCTGAATCAGGAATTCGACGAAGGTAGAGGTTAGAACGAATGGTTTCATCCTCTTCACGACAAGTTGACAATACTAAGTATTTATCAGATGCTTTGATCTTAATATTTGGATTCTTCGTACGAGCTGACTCATAGATATTCTTCAACTGAGTGGTGAAATCTTTATCATCTGTAAAGCTTGTACGGTAGAAAGCGGTGTCCTCTGGGACAATGACCAATCCCATTACTTCATAGTAATATTTTCGCTCTGGTGTCTCAATCACAACATACGGATGTTGGTCCAAATACTCTTGTTTGTCATAGTAGTTAACATCGTTAAACATGCGGTGATCGCCGACCTTACTACCACGAGCATGACCAAACAACCAAGTCAAACGATCGCTGAAGTCTTTCTTGTTGTCCATATCCATGAAGACTGTCCCCATGTATGGTTCATTTCCACCATCAAACGTCTTATTCAAATAAGTTTCATTATCAGTAGTTTGTACAACAGGTTCATCCAACTCAGTACCCGGTGCATAGACATAAGCAATTGCCTCAGGGTTAACAGCTGTTAACTGAGCAAAACGATTTTTCAGATAATCTTTTTCTTCTTGACTAGGTTCATATTTAGTTGCTTGCTTGGTTGAGCTTGTTCCAGTTGTTTTTTTAGCCGTGCTAGATGACTTAGCTCCTCCAAAAGGATTAAAGAAAATAAATCCAGCAACAAGCACAACAACTGCAACAAGAGCAGCAATCACAACACCTAATTTAGTTGAACTTTTTTCCCCAGCTCTTTTCATTGATTGATCTCCTCTTGATGATTTTTTCTAAAAAATAACACTGAACCCGAAGGTCCAGTGATATTTTACGAGCTAATTAATAATCAAATTATTTAACTGCGCTTGTTTTTGGAAGAGCTTTACCAGCTTGAGCTGAAGATGCTTTACCATTTTGAGCTGCTTTAGCTCCTTCTTCAGTTTTCTTAGCTGCGTTTGTAGCTTCATTAGTTGATCCGTTGTCGCTACCTGGAGTTACAGTTTGATCTGGAGCTTTAGCATTTGACAATACAATAGTTCCGTCAGTATACATTTGATCACCACTTACAATAAAGCTAGTTCCAGTAGAAACTAAGAAATATCCTTTAGGGCGAACTGCATCACGGTAAAGAACTGTTGCACCAGCAGGTGCTTCAAATTCTACAAATCCACCTTCGTTAGTTGGTACAGAATCCAAAACTACTTTTCCGTTTACCAATACATCTACTGGTACACCAGCTAAAGGTTTTCCATCAGGAGTTACTACGTTAACACGTCCATAATGTACACCTACACGAACTTCTGGAATTGAGCTAGTTGCATGTCCTTCTGAGTTCTTGTCATAAGGATTAGCTTGAACATTAGTACCTTGTGTAGATGCTTTTTCTGCGTCACTAAGTTGACGTTCCGCAAAAACTGGAGTTGCTGCTGCAAAGATTGCAAGAGCTGCTACTGATGATAATAAAACTTTTTTCATTGTTTTATCTCCTTTTTTCTTTTCAAAAATTATTCGTTACTTCGTAACTATGACTAGTATACTAGGATATTCTTCCTATGTCAAGACTTTTTCTTTAATTTTTTAAAAAAAGTTTAAGGTTTTGACCTATTTGAAAGATAAAAATACGAAGTTGATACACAAAAAAATTAATGGTATATCTTCTCCATTATCTTACTGTTATGCACTACTGATTCAATCTATGCCGAAAAATTCTCAATAGATTATGTTTTTGCTTAATTACTATTATTTCACCACTCCATTTTTTGGCAATCGTTTCTTGGGCAAACTAGGATCAGCCTTTGCTTCTAGTTCTTTAGCTGCTCGAACTAGTTTTTTCCGTTTCTTTTCTTTTTTTAGATTTTCCAACCATTTTCTGATTTCCATTTGTATATCCTCCTAAATAAAAGAGGCCAGTTACCCAGCCTCCTTATTGTTAACATTTTTTGGCATTTCCGATTTCAAACAGAGGGGAAAGAGGACGATTTTCGTGAATGCGAACAATGGCCTCTGCAAGGAGTTTCGCAATCGAAATTTGCTCAATCTTATCAATCAATCGATCTTCTGGTAGATAAATCGTATCCAACACGACCAACTTCTTAATGGCTGATTTTTGGATGTTGTCCATCGCTGGGCCTGATAATACAGGGTGAGTACAGCTCGCATAAACTTCAACAGCACCTGCTTCTGCAAGGGCATCCGCCGCATGACAGATTGTACCAGCTGTATCAATCATATCATCAATCAAAATACAAGTCTTGCCTTCAACACTCCCAATGATATTCATCACTTCACTCGTATTCATCTTATCAACACTTCGACGTTTATCAATAATCGCAATCGGTGTCTTCAAAAATTCAGCTAATTTCCGAGCACGAGTCACACCACCATGGTCTGGACTGACAACAACATAGTCTTTCCCAATCATCCCACGACGTTCAAAATAGTCGGCGATCAAAGGCGCACCCATCAAGTGGTCAACAGGAATATCAAAGAAACCTTGAATCTGAGCGGCGTGCAAATCAATTGTCAAGAGGCGATCAACTCCAGCAACCTCAAGCATATTGGCTACCAACTTAGAAGTGATTGGTTCACGAGCTCGAGCTTTCCGGTCTTGACGAGCATAGCCGTAATATGGCATCACCACATTAATAGATTGCGCACTAGCACGTTTCAACGCATCTACCATAATCAAAATTTCCATTAGATTATCGTTAACCGGTGAGCTAGTGGATTGCAAAATATAAACATCTTTCCCACGGATTGATTCTTCAATATTAACCTGAATTTCTCCATCAGAAAATTGACGAACCGTTGACTTTCCAAGCAGTAGTCCCATTTCACGAGACACACGTTGAGCCAATTCTTGATTTGACGACAAAGCAAAGAGCATTAAATCAGAAAATGACATGATTTCCTCCAGTAAAATCTAAAACCATATTGTACAGTCAGCACAAATTTCTCCTGTAATCATTTTATCGCTTTTTAAGCAAATATTCAAATATTAATTTATGGAAATGACAAAATCTATCACTACCTAAATTCTATCAAAAAAGAAGCAGAACAAATGTTCTGCTTCAGTGTAATTCTTAGTTTGGATAGATATAAGTAACGGTACCTTGTGCTGTTGTTGGGTTAAACCAACCACGGTAGTTACCAATACTACGGATACCATTATAGTTAGACTCAGAAACTTGGATGCTTGTTGTAGATTGAACGGCTGTAACAACTGCTACGTGTCCATATCCACCATCATTCCAACATGCAATGGCACCAACTTGTGGTTGAGATCCTGTACGGAATCCTGCTGCTGCTGCACTTGCTGCCCATTGTCCACCATTACCCCAGTAATCACCTGCCCATGGAGCCAATGTCTTCGCACCCCATGTACATTCACCAACTGGATAAGATGATGCAGATGTACTATAAGTTGGACGAGAAGTAGTTGCTACTGGTGCAGCTACTGCTTGAGTTTGAACAGCAGGTTGAGCTGCTGCTTGAGTTTGTGCAGCCGCTGGTGTTGCAGCAGGTGTTTGAGCCGCTGCCTGAACTTGTGCTTGAAGAGTTGTATTCGCAGAAGCTTTTACAGCTGCTTGTTGTTCTTTTTGTTTTGCACGGTAAGCTGCTTCAGCTGCTGCCGCGGCTGCTGCTGCTTTTTCAGCTTCAGCTTTTTGTTGCAACAAAGCATTCTTTTCGTTTTCAGCAGTTGATTTTTCAGCAGCCAAGTTCAATTGTGCTACCTTCAACTCAGCTTCTTTTGTTGACAAAGCTTGCGCATCATCTTCTAATTGCTGTTTGTTTGCAATGACAGTATTGATAGCATCGTTGTTTTCTTTTTGTTTTTGTGCAATATCTTCTTTATCACGTTTTTGCTCTTGCAACATTTTGTTGTTAGCATCTGCAATTTCATTCATAGCAGAAATACGTGAGATAGCTTCTGTCAAAGATCCAGAACTAACAATCGCATTAATATAGCTTGTTGCAGTCCCAGTTGTTTGAGCACTACGTGCTTGATTTGCAAGTGATTCTTGACGAGCAACAATATTTTTTGACAACTCATCGATCTCAGCTGACAATCGTTCAGATTCTTCATTCAAACGATCATTTTCAGCTTGAAGATTTTCTTGTTGTTTTTTAATTTCAGATACTTGACCTTGAATTTGATCTACCTGAGCTTGTGCGCTTTGTTGTTGTTGATTAATACTATTGATTTTGTTATCTTGAGCAGCAATCTTATCATCTGTTGAATCAGCTGATACACCAGCTACGACAGCTCCTTGTGATAAAGCAACTGTACTCAATAAGATTGTGGCAAATAATTTTTTCTTCATTAGATAAATTTTCCCTTTCTAATAAGACACTAACTAGTATAACAAATTTTTTGAAATTTTATATTACGCTATTGTTACATTTTTATTGCGAGTTTATAAATAAATCTTTTCAAGTAAAGGCTGTAATACTATTAATAGAAGCACATTCAAAATTAAACTTGGGGCAATTTGGTAAATAATAAGTGTAATCCAGTTAAATTTTATACCGATAAAAAGAATCAAAAGAAGATTTATTAAAATCTGAAATAATAGAATCGTTAATAAAAATGTAAAAAAACGAGTCAATCGATTGACCAAAATAATCTGATTACACCGATAAAAAATCACCTGAAGTAAAGGAAATACAAGGAAGGCAATTCCTAGAGTGTGTAAAAAATACACATCAAAACAAAAACCAAAGAAGACTCCCCACCAAATACTAGCTATCTCAGAGAAATAGAGACTCAATAACATAAAACCATATAGAAATAAAAATGAAGTAGGTTCTAAGGAGTTTGGACAGAAACGAGAAATAAGAAAAGAGATCTGTCCGTCAACAAATAAAGATAAGAATAAGATTAAAGGGAAAAAATGGTACTTACGTATGACTTTCACACTACTCTCCGATCAATAGTACATAACGATTGACATCTAAATTAGCCTTTGGTTTCACACGAATTTCTTGCCCTAACTGATCAGATGCCTTTTGAGTAGAAGTCACTGTACCAAGAGGTAAATCACTACTCTTATATTTTCCTAAACCACTTGTTGAAACCAGAGATCCTTTTTTAATTTCAACTGGATCTCCAATTTGCAACAACCGAAACTCACCCGTCTTCTCATCATAACCATTTAATAAGGCAAAAATAGATTGACCTTGACTCTCAATTTTAAACGTCAGGTGTTGTGAAGAAATAGTATCTTCGACTAATAATTTTACTTTACTAGAATTTTTCTCTATACTTTCTACCACACCAATGACGCCACCAGACGAAAGAACAAACATAGAATCAGAAATCCCATCTGAACTACCTTTATCAATAACAAATTCCTGATCCCACGAACCATAATTACGGTCAATAATCTCACTAACGACTTGTTTAGAACCCGATACAGAATTCTTGATTGACATCAAATCCTTTAATTCTCTATTTTCTGATTCCAAACGGTTAAGTTTTGACTGATCTATATCTTTTTGATAAAGACGTGATTTTAACGAACGGTTTTCATCATTTAATTCAGATAAATTCTTTAAATCCTTTGCCTTAGATTCCACAACAACAAATGGTACCGATACTGTCTTATCAACAATAGCTAATAGATCAGAAGATTTTAAAACAATCGAAGTCCTAACAGATGGAAAAAGAAATAAAATTCCTGAAACAGTTAAAACAAACACAAAACTAAAAATTTTAAAAAAACGATTCAAGAACATAGACAAAACCTTCAAAAATATAAAAAATAGTTTGAGATGACATCTCAAACTTCGAAATTATACGGAGAATGGGGGATTCGAACCCCCGCGCCAGTTACCCGACCTAACGATTTAGCAAACCGTCCTCTTCAGCCTCTTGAGT
>OKKG01000229.1_pt1 | contig 25994 bp, 19 predicted proteins | sample 1612731 | NCBI WGS metagenome assembly OKKG01 (sample SAMN04436816, study PRJEB24849) | human gut metagenome | biome: human gut; feature: NICU; material: stool | host: Homo sapiens | place: USA: Saint Louis, MO | collected 2011-05-09 | reverse complement strand
GTACTCCGGCCAATAATAAGCTGCGAATGGAGGATAAGCGCGGCGAGGAGCATATCAAGCTCAGCACCGAGTACGGCGGCAAGACGCAGCTGAACCTGGGGCATAACGTGAATGCGCAAAGGGAGTTGCGGGGCGAGGGGTTTGAGCTCCGGACGGATAAATGGGGGGCGATACGGGCGGGGAAAGGGATCTTTATCACCGCAGATAAACAGTCAACCGCCAGCGGCAAGATACTTGCAATGCAGGATACCCTGAACAGGCTTAAGCAGGCAGGTGATGAGATGGACTCGCTATCGCGTGATGCCCAGTCGGCTAAAGCCGACCCAGCCCAGGTTGAACAACAGTTAGCTTTTATGCGTGAGCAAATTGATCAGCTACGGGAGGCGGTTGCCGTGCTCAGCGCACCAAATGGTGTGGCTCTCGCCAGTGGCAAGCATCTGCAACTAACCTCACGTCGCAATCTGATGCTCAATGCCGGGGCAGATGCCGATATGGGCGTTATGAAACGGCTGTTTATTGGTGTGGGGGAAGGGCTGAGCCTGTTTGTCCGCAAGCTGGGGATGAAATTAATCGCCAATCAGGGGCCCGTGGCGATTCAGGCGCAAAACGATCAGTTGCAGCTCCTGGCGCGCAAGGATCTGGAGATTGTCAGTACTGATAGCGAAATTCACATTGTGGCAAAGAAAAAAATCGTCATTAACGCTGGAGGAAGCTATATCACCCTCGATCCCTATCGGATTGAGCTCGGTACTGGCGGTGATGTCGATTTTTCCTATAGCGGACCCGCCAGCATGAAGGCCGATCATCCGGATTATCCGCCGCTTCAGTCAACGGTAAAGCAATCGCTGAATCTGCACGTGGCGCAGTCGCCAAATGCGTCGGACAGCAGCTGGGCCGGAATGCCATATACCCTGTATGCCGATGGCGCATTGTTGAAACAAGGGGTGCTGGATGAAAGAGGTCAGATATCAGTCGATCACCAGGTCGTGACCAGAAGTTACAAGCTGGAGATGGCTAATGGCGTCAGCTATCAGATACCCGTTGCCGAAGCGTACAGTCGCCCTGAGCAGGGGGAACTCGCTAATCGCGGCTTTCACCACCATACCTCGCAGGCTGCATCTGATATTAACCCCCCCTCCTCACATACGGAGCACCGTAATACTTACGCGGATTTGCTCGATGGCCATATTGAACAGGACGAAAGTCAATGAGTCACAATGATATTGTTACCCCGGTTGCTACGGTTGATACCAGCCAATGTATGATCACCTCGCCCTGGTTTGTTCAGAATACGGAATACCCACCGGCAGTGGCAACGTATAAGCCGCTGGTAAACGGCGAGGAGGCCTTTGCGGCGGTATATCGAGCCATCGAAAAGGCACAAAAATCGGTGGATATTATCTGCTGGGGGTTTCAACCATCCATGTATTTTATTCGTGACGGACAGGCGCTGCGCATCGGGGAATTGCTATGTCTGCTTGCGGAAAAACAGGTTCAGGTGCGTATACTGGGGTGGGAGGCGCCGTTTAATACCGCCGGGGTTGTCGGCGAGGCAAACCTTCCCGGAAAGGGGATCCTGCATCTTCAGGATCGCGCCGGGCAGAGCGCGACAGACGAACAATATGCTTTTGACCTCGATTGGTTTACCCGTCATTCATATAGTGACGATCTGCTGGATTCCAGCAACTTTTTAGCCAGCACAATCAATAAGCAGTTCAATCAGTGGACTGTCAATCCCCTATTTGTGGGCCGCGGGTTTAACAAAGTAGAACGTGCGGAAATCGCCTGGCGGGCGAGATATCAGGCTCTCGATAAAGGGCTCAGTGCCAGCTCGGTGGGGATAATGACGCTAGCGCCATCCCATCATCAGAAAACGGTGTTGGTGGACTATGAATTACCTGAAAGCGCCATCGGTTTTGTCATGGGACACAATATGCTCGATGAGTACTGGGATACCGATGCGCACTCTTCCCAGAATCGGCTCGGGGGCCCGGCCCCCTGGGGACCTGATCAAGGCTCTCGCGGCTTTTTACCCCGGCAGGATATTTCCAGTCAGGTGACGGGACCCATTCTTGAACATCTGCACGAAAATTTTGCCAAAGCATGGCGTAAGGAAACCGGGGAGGACCTTATCAAAAAGCGTCAGGCCCTTGAGATGGCGAAACGCCTTAAACCGCGGAAAGAGTGTGGTACCCTGATACTTGCCCAGCTCCTGCGCACGCAGCCGCAGGAGAATAAACGTGATATCGAAAAACTCTATCTGCAGGCAGTCAACAATAGCACACAGTTTATCTATATTGAGAACCAGTACTTTCGTTGGCCACCGTTGGCGGAAGTTATAAAAAAAGCGGCGCACGTGCAGATTGATAAAGGACGAACGCCAGAAAAAGACGGATCGTTACATTTATTTGTTATCACCAATGTCACGGAAGGGGGGATTGGGGCGGGTACGGTAAATACCCAGCGTATGCTGGAAAGCCTGGGGCGCGCCAATACGATTCCAGGCGTGACCCGGTCCCGAATGATAGAGAAGATCAGGGAGGAAGATCCAGGCAAATTCGCCTCTCTCGCCTGGTCCCGCAATCCGGCCACCCAGCCGCAGATTAATGAAGAGTTTATCCGCCGGCAGAAAGAATATGAAGCAAAGCTAAAACAAGCAGAAGAGTTAAAAGATAGCGATATTCCAATGGTACCAATACCCGGCCTGAAAATACATATCTGCTCACTGGTGGCTCAGGACTCTCCCGTGGATAACTGGATGCCAGTTTATATCCACTCCAAGCTGATGATCATTAATGACGTTTTCACAACACATGGTTCGGCGAATATTAATACCCGCAGTATGCAGGTGGACAGTGAAATGAATATTGCACATGAGTGGGGCAGTGTGACGAAGGCATTGCGAAAGCGCTTATGGCATTTGCATACAAATAAGCAAGGCTCTCAGGATAATCCAGAAAAAGCATTTAAGGCATGGGCGGATATTATCAATAAAAACAAAGAGTGCCAACAGAGTAAACTGAAACCGGTTGCCCCGCTCATTGCATTTTATTATGCCAAAAATGAACTCAAGGATCTGGATTGATGCGCCAGTTAATATTATTCCTGTTGCTGGTAGCATGCATTCAGCACAGCGCATCATCTGCTAAAAGGGACTTATTTGTGACTCCACTTTCCGATACTTACGCCGCCCTGGCGTTTACCTGCGCACACCAAATCATTCCTGAGGCGTCTGCTGATACCGATGTTCTGTTTAAATACGCCCGCTGGCTGCAGAAAAATAACCTGCTGAAGCAGGATAAAAGCGTCGATGCGCAAACCGAACGGCTGTACCGGATAGCGGCGGAGAACGGGCACTATAAGGCCAGCATTAACCTGCAGAACGGCGCCCTGCGCAGGCAGTTTTCGCTGAGCAGCCATGAGCAGTTCCGGCTGAGCCAGCAGCTGATCGCCGCCGGGGTGGCGACCGGTTACTACCTGACCGCTATCTATCTGGAACGGGGCGTTGCTGGGCTGCAGCAGGATCCAGAGCTTGCCTTGCGCTATTACCGCAAGGCGGCGGATGAGGGCAATCCGCAGGCGCAGGCATATGTGGGGGATAAGCTGGCGCCGGTGGACAGAGCGCCCGATATTGCGCACCAGATGCGTCGTTGCGCCGCGGAGCAGGGAGAGGGGAAGGCGGCGGCAATGCTGGGTATTAATTTACAAGGTAAAGAGGATTATCAGAGTGCAATAGAAGCCTTCCAGTTGGGAGTCGCTGCGGGTAACGGGAGTTCAGCGAGGTTTTTAGCAAATGGATTTAGTGGTCCTGAACCTGGAGACAGGCTCTATTATCTGGCTCAGCAGAAGGATCCGGAACGTGCCAGGCGCTATAAACAGATAGCGAAGATCCTGAGCAATTATTCCTACGCCAGCCCCACGGTCCCGGAAATCAATGATATCGTCCCGCTACCACCCGCGCTGCTCCCTGAGTGGGACGGCAAACTGAAATGGCTGGAAGAGCGCGAGGCCAATGTGCCGCCGCCGAAGCCCAGCGCAGCGCTGATAGAGAAACTGGCGAAAGCGAAACAGCTGAACCCGGCGACGGGCAGGCCGCTGCCGACGTCACCGGACTCCGGGAAATACAACAGGTCAGCTGGCCAGTAAAAAGCGTTTTTTCCTGCCCGGTCCCTGAACCATCACAAACAGAAAGAAAGCCCTGCAATAAAGACGCTGAAACCAAAACTTATAACGGAAAGATAAAAATAAGGAGACTGCCACGACGGTAATTTCCTCGCTGAATGGCAAAAGTCTCACTTAAAAGGATAAAATATAATGACTCAGGAAGACATTATTACCCCGATTGCCACGGTTGACACCCGTCAATGTATGATCACCTCTCCCTGGTTTGTGCAGAATACAGAATACTCACCGATGCCGGCGACCTATAAGCCGCTGGTAAACGGGGAAGAAGCGTTTGCTGCCGTTTATCATGCCATCATGAATGCACAGAAAACGGTGGATATTATTTGCTGGGGATTTCAGCCTTCGATGTACTTTATCCGTGATGGTCAGTCGCTGTGTATCGGCGAATTACTTTGCAAGATTGCGGAAACAAAAAAAGTCCAGGTGCGTATTCTGGGCTGGGAAATGCCCTGTAATGCCGCAGGTGTGGGAGGAGAGGCCAATTTACCGGGTAAGGGAGTCATTCGTTATAAGGACCGGAAAGGCCAGAGTACTACGGATGAACGTTATGCCTATGACCGACAATGGTTCCGTCAGTATTCTCTGTCAGGGGAATGGTCCGATCATCAGTTAAAAAAGGGACAGGCCGGGATAGCGGAAATTGCTGCCGCACCCATAGCGCAACGACAAGAAAAATTAAGCTCACTTTCTCCTTTGTTTGTCGGGCGCGGGTTTAATTTCCTGGAGAGAGCTGAAATTGCCTATCGCGCTGCGAATATGGCGCTTGATCCGGATATCAGCCCGGACACGATGCTTACTCTTGCGGGTACCGTGACCCATCATCAAAAAACGGTGCTGGTTGACTATGAACTGCCGGAGTCTGCGGTTGGTTTTGTTATGGGTCACAACATGCTTGATGAGTACTGGGATACGGATAAACATTCAGCACTGTTTCGCCCGGGCAACAATATGGATCCCCGCTTAGGCGCTAACGGTAAGCTGCCGCGGCAGGATATCTCCAGTCGGGTAACCGGCCCGATTCTGGAGCATCTGCATCATAATTTTGCCATGGCGTGGGAGAAGGAAACCGGTCAGGATCTGCTGACTATTCGTGATAGCGTGTCCATCGCGAAAAAGCTGAAACTGCGTGCGCTACACGGTACGCCGGTGATGGCGCAACTGTTGCGCACTCAGGCGCAGGCAGGAAAGCATGATATTGAAACGCTTTATCTGCAGGCCGTAAATAATGCGACGCAGTTTATCTATATCGAAAATCAGTATTTTCGCTGGCCGCCGCTGGCAGAGTTAATTAATCAGGTTGCGGAAAGACAGAGTAAAGTGGGACGCGAACTGCATTTGTTTGTTGTGACTAACGTAACCGATGAAGGCATTGGGGCGGGTACGGTGAATACCCAGCGGATGCTTGAGGTGCTGGGTCGGGCAAACATTATCCCTGAAGTGACAAAACTGCGTAAGATCGGACAACTCAGCAACGCAACGTTCGGTGGTTCTGTTGGTTATATCGACCCCGGAGATATCAATAAACGTAATCGCGAGATGAGTGAGAAAATTGCTGATTTTAAAAAGAAGGCCGATGAAATTCAGAGCAGTGAAATCCTGCCGGAGGAACGCCCCGGACTGAAGGTTCATATCTGCTCGCTGGTGGCTCCGGACTCACCACCGGAGGAATGGGTGCCGGTATATATTCATTCGAAGCTGATGATTGTGAATAATGTATTTACCACCCACGGTTCAGCGAATATCAACACGCGCAGTATGCAGGTGGACAGTGAAATGAATATTGCCCATGAATGGGCCAGCGTGACGCGGGATTTACGACGGCGGTTATGGAATATGCATACTAACGGACGAGGGGGGCAGGATGATCCAGCGAAGGCATTTGAGGAATGGGGTTATCTTCTTGATAGAAATGAAAAGTATCAAGGTACAGGAAAAGAACGTCCCGAGGCTTCCCTGATTAAATTCTTTTACAGCAAAACGACGTTGAGCGATCTGGACTGATGAAACGACTTTTAATTTTACTCTGCCTGGTGGTACTGACCGCCTGTGACCAGAATAATACCCACAAGGACGCACCGATGAATCCGCTGACCGATATTAATGCCCGCCTGGCGTTTACCTGTAAACACCAGATTATTCCTGAGGCGTCTGCGGATACCGATGTCCTGTTTAAATACGCCCGCTGGCGGCAAAAAAATAATCTGATTAACCGGGATAAAACGGTGGATGCGGAGATTGCCCGTCTGTACCGGATAGCGGCGGAAAACGGTCATTATAAAGCCAGTATTAATCTGCAGAATGGCGCGCTGCGCGGGCGCTTTGCGCTGAGCAGCCATGAACGTCTGCGCCTGAGTCAGCAACTGATTGATGCGAAGGTGGCCGCCGGCTACTACTTTATTGCCATCTATCTGGAGCACGGTGCGGCAGGGCTGGCGCAGGACCCGGAGATGGCGCTGCGTTACTATCGTAAGGCGGCAGATGAAGGGAATCCCCAGGCGCAGGCTTTTTTAGGCGAAAAACTATTTCCGGCCAAAAGAGCTCCTCAGGTAGCCATGCAGATGTTTCGATGCGCTGCCCTACAAGGTGAGGGAAAAGCGGCTAATTCGTTAGGAATTATGCTAACAATTGACCAGAAATATCAGGACGCTGTAGATGTCTATCAGTTAGGGGTGGCCGCAGGAGATTCAGGCTCCGCCAGTTTCCTTGAACATGGATTTGCAGGCCCGGCACCGACCGACAGGCTGTACTATCTGGCACTGGAGAAAGACCCGGAGCGTGCCCGTCGTTATGAGCAGATAGGTGCTGTGCTGGCGAAATACTCATGGGCCCATCCTGTCGTCCCGGAAATCAACGATATCGTGCCGCTGCCGCCGGCCCCGCTGCCGGAGTGGGACGGCAAGCTGAAGTGGCTGGAGGAATGGGAGGCCAATATCCCGCCGCCAGTGCCTGATGCAGCGCTGATAGAGAAACTGGCGCAGGCGAAACAGCTGAACCCGGCGACGGGCAGGCCGCTGCCAACGTCACCGGACTTTGAGAAGGACAGCGTGGCGCGGCTGCAGTGCCGCAGCGGTGAGCCCTGCCCGCAAAGCGGCTACTGGCAGCCGGCGTGGCGGCCCCGTGAAGGAATGAGCGAACATGCCATCCGTTATTTCCGCGAGGGAGACATCATGCCGGTGGAGAAGGTGACCTTCGTTCGCCCACGTCCCTGGCCGCTGCGCGACAGACTGGTCGTGGAAGCGCAGGAGACGGTGTGGCGCCGTGTCGGCGAGGCATAAGCTCTGCAGAAGATAAGGAAAAGGAGAGCGTCAGGGAATGAAAGGGATAACGACATGGATAGTGCTGGGCAGCCTGCTGCTGTCAGGCTGTGACCAGAAAAGCATCCACAAGGATGTGCCGGTGAACCCGCTGACCGATATTAATGCCCGCCTGGCGTTTACCTGTAAACATCAGATTATTCCTGAGGCATCTGCTGATACAGATGTTCTGTTTAAATATGCCCGCTGGCGGCAGAAAAATAACCTGATTAACCGGGATAAAATGGTGGATGCGGAAATTGCGCGACTGTATCGCATCGCGGCGGAAAACGGGCATTACAAAGCCAGTATTAACCTGCAGAACGGTGCGCTGCGCGGGCGTTTTTCGCTGAGCAGCACTGAACTTTTGCGTCTGAGCCAACAACTGATTGATGCGAAGGTTGCCGCCGGCTACTACTTTATTGCCATCTATCTGGAGCACGGTGCGGCAGGACTGGCGAAGGATCCAGAGATGGCGCTGCGCTACTATCGTAAGGCGGCAGATGAAGGGAATCCCCAGGCCCAGGCTTATGTTGGTGAAAAACTGTTTCCGGCCAAAATGGCACCACAAGTGGCCATGCAGATGTTTCAATGTGCCGCTGAACAGGGGGAAGGGAAAGCAGCTAATTCGTTAGGAAATATGCTTGCAATTTACAAAAAATATCCGGAGGCAGTTGAGGTTTTCCAACTGGGCGTTGCAGCAGGAGATTCAACCTCAGCCGGTTTCCTGATGCACGGATTTTCCGGACCTGAACCAATGGACAGGTTGTTCTATCTGGCACTGGAGAAAGACCCGGAGCGTGCCCGTCGTTATGAGCAGATAGGTGCTGTGCTGGCGAAATACTCATGGGCCCATCCTGTCGTCCCGGAAATCAACGATATCGTGCCGCTGCCGCCGGCCCCGCTGCCGGAGTGGGACGGCAAGCTGAAGTGGCTGGAGGAATGGGAGGCCAATATCCCGCCGCCAGCGCCTGATGCAGTGCTGATAGAGAAACTGGCGAAAGCGAAACAGCTGAACCCGGCAACGGGCAGACCGCTGCCGACGTCACCGGACTTTGAGAAGGACAGCGTGGCGGCTCCGTAAAGGACTGAACGAACGTGCCATCCGTTTCTTCCGCGAGGGAGACATCATACCGTTGGATAAATTAAATCTTGTCCGCCTGCGCTCCTGCTCGCTTGGCGATAAATGGCTGCGGGGAGAGAGGCAGGTGCTCTGGCGACTGACGGGCGAGGCATAAATCTCCTCTTACGGCGAGTTATCGCTGGCATTAATACCTATAAATTTAAGGACAAATCATATGCGTAAATTTTTAATCGGCTTTTTTATTTTCTTCTCAGGGATAGCAGCGGGGCAGTCTAATTTAGAAGATTTTAATCATTCGCCGAAGTGGGTGGATTCGGCTGGGCAAATAAATCCTGATCCGGGTTTGATGAAGTATTTTCAGAGTATGAAATTTGTCTGTCATAACGCGTCTGGATTTACACCTGAAGAAAATAAGAGTGCTGCAAAGGCGTTCAGTGAACTGGTTCAGTATACTTCTGAGGGAGATCAAATAAAGGGTTTCTGGAACAGTCCTGAACATAAGCAAAAACGTGAAGGACTGCTTGCAACAGCAATCAAAGCCGGAAGCTGGAAGGCCGCATATGTAAATAGTGTCTGGGCAATAAAATATCCGAGTGCGGAGACTCCGATAAAGGTTGCTTCCACCAAACTCCACGAACTCGTTTCTCAGGGCATCCCTATTGCTGCCTATAAATATGCGTCGTATTTGTTTGGTCGCGATTATGAAACAATGTACTACTTGTATGCTGAAGCCATCAAGCGTGGCAGTCCACAGGCCATGTCAGCAGTAGGAGGAACTATTGTTGTCAGGGTTCAGGAACTGCACCCATTAGGTAAGCAGTTGCTGGAATGTGCGGTAGGGCAAGGTTATGCAGAGGCTTATGATCATCTTGGGTTGCTTGCCGATATGGAAGGCAGGAGAGTAGATGCCTATCGTTTGTGGGAAAAAGGCATTAATGAAGGATGTGAAGGCTGCATCAAAAAAATGAGTAATCTGGCTAAAGTTCGGCATGGTTATTCTGTGGATGTGCCGATGATGGAGTTGATGCCCGAACTCACAAGGATTAAAGAATTCAATGAAAATAATTTCTTCTATCAATTGACTGAATTGCCAGATTTCTATCGTCGTCTGCCGGAGGAACTGATTTTCCATCTAAACGATTCCGAACTTTTAAGTCTGCTTAAGCTGGAGAAATTTTCTCGCATGTTGTAACTCTGAAACTCAGGAAATGGCTGCGCAAAGAATTTCGCTAATGATTGCAGCTATTTATTTTCCTTAAATGCTACAAGGTTAATAAAGTTATGAAAGGAATTATCCGTACAGGCGATACGCATACCGGGGGCGGGAAAGTGCTCCGTGGTTCCAGTAATATGAAATTTGGTGGTATCGGCGTGGCGCGGCTGGGCGATCCCGTCAGTTGTCCGATCAAAGGCCATGGTCCGACGGTGATTGCCGAAGGGCACCCCACTTTTAGCGATCATGGTATACCGGTTGCGTTCCATGGCCACCGTTGTGCTTGTGGCTGCATATTGCTGTCGAGCCTGCCACAAGCCAGGGTGCGCTAACGATGCCTGTCGATTTAAAACGTATTCCCCCGCCTGCTCAACGGCCTCGAGCACCGGTGTGGTGGGTTTGGTTGCTGTTTTTGCTGTGTTGGCTGGCAGCGGGCACCTGCTGGGCCATTATGAGCAATAAAGATAAACTCCAAATACACACCGCGGATTTTTGGCAAACGGCGTTGATATTACCGGCATTATTCTGGCTTATTCTGCTGGCGTTGCGTATCGCCTGGTATAAAGGATTACTGTCAATGGCTGATGGCTGGGATAACGATCGTGAACAGCTTTTGAGTCGTGAAATCCAGAGAGGGCGGCGTCACCTGGCAATCCTGGGCGTGAGCTTACACACCGCATTACGTCTCCCGGATGATCGGGATGGTAAGGGGCAGCGAGAGGCATTACGAAACAATACCCCGGCTTTAAAAACGCAGCCTTCCTGGTGGAGTGACGAAGGTATACGACATAGTCGGCTGTTGCGTATCGGCGACGAAACGCCCGAACAGTTGGTTAGGCGCATCATGAGCAATACGTTGAATGAGCTGACTTCTGTACTGGCATCTGTTCCTGCAGAGATACCGCTGTCATTAATCATAGAGAGCGACGGCAGTCTGTCCGTCAGCGAGATACAGTCGACCTGGCGCCAGTGTTTGGCGAACAGTCACATCCGGCAACCGGTGACGTATCTGGAAGGCAAAGGGCTGCAGATGATAGACCACTGGCTGGATCAGCCGATGACTGAGCCATCCCTGATGCTGATTGTGGCGCTACAGGTTGCTCCCAAACAGGTTGAGGGAACGGCAGAAACGGTGGTTAGCCTGTTGCTTGCCAGTCCTCAGGTCGCGGCGGATCTTATGCCACTGGCGCTTCTCCACCGACCAGAGCAGGTGAAGGGGATAAGCCACGAGGCGTTTCATTATGCCTTTGCGCGCGCGTTTGACTGGGCCGCGTTACCCGCGGAGGCCGTGCCTGCCGGTTGGTTGGTGGGTATCAAGATGAACTATCATCAGCCCATCGCAACGGGATTGATCGCGTTGTCGAGCCCGATCAATATCGGTCGTGATTTCTACAACCTGGACAGTAGCCTGGGTTATCCAGGCGTCGCAGCACCCTGGGTCGCGATCGCTGGAGCAATCCTGCGGTGCGGTGACGATAAATCTCAACTCATTGTAAGTGGTGACGGTTTTGCCGACCAACCATTATGGGCCACGGTGATCACCCCATTACCACTATCATCAGAGCTTCACCAGGCCAGGCCCGTTCGCGCTGCCTGAGAGGCGGCAAGCCTCGTGACTACACACTATCTCATCAGACGGTCATATCAGCCCCTGGTGGTGGGTCTGAATCTTTCTCGAATCTTCTTACTGCAGGAAATAAGGATGAATGCAACGGATAGCATATTGCGCTTAGGTAGCCGTTTTGGGGTGCTGATGCTGATAGCTGGCGCAATATTGTGGGGGATATATCACTATGGCGACAAGATTGGATTGAATACGCTGCAAGCGAAACTCTATTTCTGCCTGGGCTTAGGGATCCTTATTCTGCTTTTTCGTTATGGCGGCCGTATTGTGCAGTTCATACTCGGCCGCCATCTGAAGGGGCAGGGGGCGCCATTGACAAGTGGTCAGCATCTGAAGCCGGCTTCCCAGAGTCACCGCGCAGTTATTGAGATGAGGCAGACATTGCGTCGCCAGAATGGTCGCTTTGGGGCTGGCAAAATGACCATTCTGATGCTCACGGGAAGCGTGGCGGATGTTGAACGCCTTGCACCGGGCCTGAGTAGCCAGTACTGGCAGGAGAATGGAGACACATTATTGCTTTGGGGTGGGGAACCCCAGAGCGCGTCGGATAATGACTGGCTTTTTGCTTTGCGTAAACGCTTTTGCCCCCCTGTGAATGGGCTGGTGTGGGTCACTTCTGCGTTTGATCATCTGCCCGCAGCCAATCAGCACGTATCCCCCGCTTTGTTGTCCATGGAGGATATAGATAACATTGCCCATGATCTGGCTGAACGTTTCTCACTGCTAGGGTGGGCTGTACCACTGTATGTCTGGTCGCTGCATCCCCAGGCGGATGATCAGGCCGGGCGCATCGTGCAATCTGTCGGCAGTCTCTTCCCGCCAGACTGTCAGTCGTCGCAGATGCGCCAGTTACTTTCGGCGTTGCCCTCAAGACTGTTAGAGACTGGAGTACAACAGGTCACGGGTAATCCGCAGCATCATTTTCTTCTGGGCCTGGCGGACCAACTCACGCGGCAGCCGGAGCGGATTAGTGTTCCCCTGTCGACGTTTCTGGAACCTCATCGTGCGTTACCGTTAGCCGGCGTTGTGTTCAGCCCGTCATCGCCGCAGGCGTCGCACAGCCTGAAGCATCATTGGCGCCACGATAAACGCTGGGACGTGCTACTGGAATCTCTCAGGCCATCCGGCTTAAAAGCACGAAAGATCGGCTTTCCCTGGCGAAGAGCTGTCTCTGCCTCCACTGCCGCCCTGATGTTACTCTGGGCCGCCTCAATGACAGTCTCTTTTATCGCCAACCGCGAGCTGGTGGCGATCGCACAGGAGCAGGTGCGGCTGGCCTCAGCGGAGAAACAGCCGCTGGCCGTACGCCTGCATGCGCTCTCCGCGTTACAGAAAACGCTTTCTCAACTGGAATACCGCTCGCAGCACGGAGCGCCGTGGTACCTCCGCGCTGGCCTCAGTCAGAACGATGACCTGCTGGCGGCGCTGTTCCCGCGCTACGGAGAGAGGGCGCAGCCGCTGCTGCGCGATGCGGCGGCGCATCATCTGGAAGAGCAGCTCACCGCCTTCGTGCAGCTGCCGCCGGACAGCCCACTGCGTGAGAAGATGACGAAGACCGCTTACGGACAACTGAAACAATATCTGATGTTGACCCGCCCGGAAAAAATGGACGCCGCGTGGTTCGCCACTACGCTAATGCAGGACTGGCCGCAGCGCTCAGGCATCGCCGACGCCGTCTGGCAGGGCAGCGGCCCTTCGCTGCTGGCATTTTATGCCGCCAGTCTGGCGTCGCATCCGCAGTGGCGTCTGCCTGTCGATGACGGTCTGGTCAGCCAGGTGCGCACACGGTTAATTCGACAGATGGGCCAGCGCAACAGTGAGTCCACGCTTTACCAGAAGATGCTCGCGCAGGTGGCGAATCAGTATGCCGATATGCGCCTGGCGGATATGACTGCCGACACCGATGCTTCGCGTCTGTTCAGCACTGATGAGGTGGTGCCGGGCATGTTTACCCGTCAGGCCTGGGAGCAGGCCGTGCAGCCGGCCATTGAGAAAGTGGTCGCGGAACGCCGCGATGAAATGGACTGGGTGTTGAGCGATACGAAGCAGACTGCCGCGCAGTCGACGTCGCCGGAAGCTCTGCGAGCCAGACTGGCGGAGCGTTATTTCGCTGATTTTAGCGGCGCCTGGCTGGATTTCCTCAACAGTCTGCGCTGGCAGCGCGCGGCGACCCTCTCCGATGCTATCGACCAGCTGACCCTGATGGCCGATGTGCGCCAGTCGCCGCTGGTGGCGCTGATGAACACCCTGAGCGTGCAGGGGCGAACCGGCCAGACCGGGGAAGCCATCGCCGATTCGCTGGTCAAATCGGCCAGGCAGCTGTTTAACCGTGATAACTCGCCCGTCATCGATCAACGGTCCGGCGCGCGCGGTCCTCTGGATGCCACCTTCGGACCCGTGCTGGCGCTGCTGGACAATCGCGACGGCGGGACGCCCACCAGCCGTCTTAGCCTGCAGACCTTCCTGACCCGCGTCACCCAGGTGCGTCTGCGCCTGCAGCAGGTCACCAACGCCACCGACCCGCAGGCGATGACCCGCCTGCTTGCGCAGACGGTATTCCAGGGCAAGGCCGTGGATTTAACCGAAACGCGCGACTACGGCAGCCTGGTGGCGGCGGGGCTGGGCCAGCAGTGGAGTGGATTTGGGCAAACGCTTTTTGTTCGCCCGATGGAACAGGCCTGGCAGCAGGTGCTGACCCCGGCGGCGGAAAGTCTCAACGCCCAGTGGCGCAGCGCAGTGGTGGAGGACTGGAATAGCGCTTTTGGCGGTCGCTACCCCTTTAAAAATACCAGCAGTGAAGTCTCTCTGCCGCTGCTGGCAAAATACCTCGACAGCGAGACCGGGCGCATCGCCCGCTTTCTGCAGACCCGGCTGAACGGCGTACTGCATAAAGAGGGGAGCCGCTGGATGGCGGACAGTATCAATGCCCAGGGGCTGACGTTTAACCCGGCCTTTCTGCAGGCGATGAATACCCTGAGTCATCTCTCTGACGTCGCGTTCGCCAACGGCGAAGCGGGATTGCATTTTGCGCTTCGCCCCGGCACGGCGGACGGCGTGATGCAGACGGAGCTGGTCATTGACAGTCAGAAACTTGTCTATATGAACCAGATGCCGGTCTGGCGGCGGTTCAGCTGGCCCGCTGACACCGAAGCGCCGGGCGCCAGTCTGAGCTGGGTCAGTACCCGGGCGGGCACCCGCCAGTATGGCGATTTCCCGGGCGCCTGGGGGTGGATCCGTCTGCTGGATAAGGCGGTGGTCAGCGCTTATCCCGGAACGAGCAGCAGCTGGAGCCTGAGCTGGAAAGCGCCGGATGGTCTGTTGCTGAACTACACGCTGCGTACCGAGGCGGGGAAAGGACCGCTGGCGCTGTTGGCGCTGCGAAACTTTACGCTACCGGAGACGATATTCAGCGTGCGCGCGTCTGCTGAATGTGTTCCGCTGACCGACGATATACCCGGCGAAGAGGGATACTGAACCTTCTCCCTCACTGATTGGCGTTGACCTGCAACGCCAGGCCTCCTTCGCTCATGGCCGCCCGACGGCCAACTAATCTGACCGCGCAGCCATGCTGCGTGTCTCCCTGTAGACGAATAATGGAATATTCATAATGGACGATTTAACCCTGCGATATTTTGATGCTGAAATGCGCTACCTGCGCGAGGCGGCAAAAGCGTTCGCGCAGGCTCACCCCGATCGGGCGGCGATGCTGGATCTCGATAAAGCCGGTACGCCGGACCCTTACGTTGAGCGCCTGTTTGAAGGCTTTGCCTTTTCCGTAGGTCGCTTGCGCGAAAAAATTGATGATGATCTGCCGGAGCTGACCGAGGGGCTGGTCAGCATGCTGTGGCCGCACTATTTGCGCACTATTCCATCGCTATCGATCGTGGCGCTGACCCCAACGCTGCCGGCGATGAAGATGGCGGAAACGGTGCCCGCCGGGTTTGAGATTAGCTCCCGCCCACTGGGGCCGAAAAATACCGTGTGCCGGTACCGAACCACCCGCGATCTGACGCTTAACCCGCTGGCGATAGAGGAGGCGGTGATGACGGCGGAGCCGGACGGACGTTCGGCCCTGCGACTACGATTCGCCTGTAGCGAGCTGGCTGACTGGTCGCAGACCGATCTCCGCCGCCTGGCGCTGTACCTGGGGGAAGACGCTGTTACCGGCAGCGCCCTCCATCTGTGGCTGACCCGACGCCAGGCCGCGCTGTACCTGCGTCTGCCGGGTCAGACAGAGCGGGTAAGCCTCGACGGCTATTTTTCCCCGGGGGGATTCAGCGAGGAGGATCGTTTATGGCCGAAGGGGGAGAGCGCTTTCAGCGGCTATCAGCTGCTGCTCGAGTATTTCACCTTTCGCGAAAAATTTATGTTCGTGCAGCTAAATGGCCTGGAAAACATCACCCTGCCGGCGGGGATATCGCATTTCACGCTTGAGGTGGTGTTCAGCGAGGTCTGGCAAAGTGATTTACCCGTCAGCGCAAGCAGCCTGCGCCTGCACTGTGTGCCGGTGATTAACCTGTTTACCCTTGAGGCCGATCCGTTGACCATCAGCGGGCTGGAGAGCGAATATCTCCTGCGTCCGAAGCGCCTGCAGGACGGGCATACCGAAATCTATTCTGTTGACAGCGTGACCGGCTCCGGGCGCACCGGGGAGGCACGCTATGTGCCTTTCACCCGCTTTCGTCACCAGGGGGGAATGATGCGTCGCCATGCGCCGGAGCGCTACTACCACACCCGCGTAAAACGGGGCGTAACCGGCATGCACGATACCTGGCTTATCCTCGGCGGACAGCAATGGGAGGCTGACCGGGAGCTGGCGCGGGAAACGGTCTCCTTGCGCATCACCGGCACTAACGGCCAGCTGCCGCGCCGGGCGCTACAGAGCACGCTGCTGGATCGCTGTGAGTCGATATCAGCCACGCCGCTTACCGTCTGCAATCTCTGTAAGCCCACGCTGCCGGCCTATCCCCCGGCGGAAGACCGCTACCACTGGCGGGTCATGAGCCATCTGGGCACCCGTTTTCTCAACATGATGAGCAGCGCCGAGGTGCTGCGCGGCACGCTGTCGCTCTACAACTGGCGGGAGGATGAGCTCAATAATCGCCGTCTGGACGCCATTCTGGCGGTCAGCCATCACCGAATTCAGCGTTTCGAGCAGGGTTTCCTGCTGCGCGGGCTGGATATTGAAGTGACGCTCGACGGTAGCGGATTTACCGGTGCGGGCGATGTCCACCTGTTTGGCGATATGCTCAACCGCTTTTTCGCACTGTATGCCGATATGAATCAGTTCAACCAGCTGACGCTCATTGTTCAACCTGAAGGGAAATGTATCCGGTGGAAAGAGAATCACAGTCTGCGCCTGCCCGGCTGATGGCGCAGCTCCGGCCTCAGTTGCCGTACATGAATTTTTACCGCTTCTGCCAGTTGCTGGAGAAGAACCATCCGAAGGCGCCGATCATCGGCAGCGGCTGGCTAGTAGGTGATGAACCCATACGCTTTCGCCCGCATCCGGGGATGGGCTTTCCGGCTGGCGAAATCCGCGGAATGGACGATCCTGAACCGCCCCGTCCGCCGGCGGTTCACGTGACTTTTATGGGACTCTACGGCGTGGAATCCCCGCTGCCGACCCACTATAGCGATGACATTGCGCAACGGCGGGAAGGCGTCGAGGCCACCGAGGATTTCCTCGATATCTTTAACCATCGGCTGATCGCCCAGTATTACCGTATCTGGCGCAAATATTCCTACCCGGCAACCTTTCGGGCGGGCGGCACGGACAACATCTCGCAGTATCTGCTGGGCCTGGCGGGGCTGGGCATACCGGGATGTACCGCCGTTGCCGCAGCGCCGCTGTCGCGATTTCTGGCGCTGCTGCCGGTGATGATGCTGCCGGGGAGATCCGGGGAAGGCATGGAGGCGCTGGTGGCGCTCCTGGCCCCGGGGACCCGGGCGACGGTGTACCACCACGATCCCTGCCGGATCCCCTTGTCGCAGCCGTTAACGATGAGCGTCCGTCAGCCGGTTAGCCTGCAACATAGGCCAGTGATGGGAACCCACGCCACGGATGTGAACGGTCAGGTATTGCTGCAGCTGGCCACGGAAAAGCCTGATGAGGTTCGCGGCTGGCTGCCCGGCGGCGAACTGTTCAGCGACCTGATGGCGCTTCTGCACGTCTGGCTCGGATCTCATCTTGACGTGCGGCTGCAGCTTTGCGTCGCCCGCCATTTACTGCCGGATGCGCAACTTTGCTGCCAGCAGGAGCATGCCGTCCAGCTCGGCCGTACCGCTGTGCTGCGTCCGCTGGATGCGCAGAAACAGGCTGACGACAGAGTCACGATTTATCTGGGGCGCTATCAGCGCGTCCGGGAAAATATCCACCGCAGGGAGAGCGATGAAGATGGCGATTACCGCAGTTAAACCCTCCGCCAGGTTGCTGGCATTCCTCATGGTTACCCTCTTAACCGGCTGCGGCCTGACGCAGACCGTGAAAGACGGCGCCGTTTCCGTGACCCAGTCCATTTTTTACCCCCAGGTGAAAACCCTGCATCTGGATCTTCGCGCCCGGGAAGGCGTGAATAACAACGCCAAAGGCGCCTCCCTGGCGACGGTGGTGCGTATTTATCAGCTGAAGGACCGGCAAGCGTTCGACAATACTGACTACCCGTCGCTGTTTGCCGGCGATGGCCAGGCGCTGCAGGCGGACCGGGTGGCGGAAAAAGATGTTCGCCTGCGTCCGGGCGAATCGGTGACCGTCGATATGCCCATGGAAACCAGCGCGCAGTTTGTGGCGGTGGCGGCCATGTTTATCGATCCAGACCTGACGCAAAACAGCTGGCGGCTGGTACTCACCCGGGACGAACTTGATCCGGCGAGGCCGCGCATTATCGAAGCCAGCCAAAATCAACTGACGCTGCACCCGTTTAAGGAGAAGTGAAAATGCCTCGTCCCTCCCTGTATGACATCCTGTACGGCAATTTCGCCGGCGGGCTTGACCTGAATACTGTCAGCGAAACGGATCAGGTCATCCTGTCGGTGCTCGATAACATGCAGCGCATCCTCAACTGTCGGGCCGGAACGCTGGCGCATCTGCCGGACTACGGCCTGCCGGATATGACCGCTATCCTCCAGGGGATGTCAGCGTCGGCGCACCAGCTGATGAGCACGTTGTCGGCGGTGTTGCTGAAATACGAACCGCGCCTGCAGCGGATCGCGGTGGTGATGCTCGATCAGCATGCGCCCGGCGAACTGCGCTATGCCATTGATGCGGAGCTGAAGGATATTGGCCTGGTGCGTTACGGCACGGAGTTTATGCCCGAGGGCAGGGTGTTGATCCGCCACCTCAAACGTCAGCAGTACCTTGACGCCCGCTCCGCCCTCTAATCTCTCGCTGAAAGACATCATGATGACAACACACCACGACCGTCACTATAAAGCCGGTGGCGACCCGCGCACGCTGGCTGATTTTATGGCCCTGCGTGCGGAAATGAACAAGCTCAGCCACCCGGCGCGGCCGGATATTAACTGGCCGTATGCCGAGCAGCTTGCCCGCGGGCTGTTGGAGCATCACGGCGCGGACCTGCAGACTGTCGCCTGGTATACCCTGGCCCGCGCCCGGCTGGGCGGGGTGGCAGGGATCAATGAGGGGCTGACGCTGATGGAGTCGCTGCTGGTTCGTCAGGGGAAAAACCTGTGGCCACAGGCGCTCCCGGCCCGGACAGAGATCTTCCGCACCCTGAGCAAGCGGCTGCGGCAGGTGATCCGTACCCTGAATCTTACCCCAGAGGATGTTGAGTCGCTTGAGCAGGCTGAACGTTCGCTGCAAAGCTTCGACGCAGTACTCCAGCGCCTTGAGATCGCTCCTGAAAACCAGCTGAGCGACCTGCGGGCGCTACTGCACAGCACGGCAACTCGCTTCGAGAGCCTCGACCCTGCGCCAGCGCTTCCCACCGCGCCGCCGGTGGCGGTGTCTGACGCGGAACTTCCCGGCACTCTGGTCAGCGAAGAGGATGCGGCGAAGGTTGAGCCAGTACCAGACCTAAAACGTAGACCAAAGGCTCAGCCGCTGGCTCCGCCTTCACCTGCAAAGCGGCTCGCGCCGGTGGCGGCGTCTACTCCGGCAGCCGCGCCGCGCTGGAAGCCGTTTATCGCCGGGATGGTTACCATGCTGGCGGTAACGGGTATCGCCGTCGGCGGATGGCTGGCGCTGCGTCAGTCCGACTTGCCGCCCATTTCGGTCACCCAAAATGCCGGACCGATACCGGGCCTGCCGGCGACAACGCCCCCGGGGCCGGTTGATCTGCCACAGACGCAGCGCCAGCTTGGCGAGCTTGCCCGCCTGGCGCCGGACTGGGCGGTCAGCTACGGCGACCAGCTGGTCCACCAGGCCCTGATCCGCTGGCCGGATCAGGCGCAACCGCTGGCGCAGCAGTGGCGGCAGCAGCTGAGTGCTGGCGCATTGCCCGCGGAAAACCTTACCGGCTGGTCGGAGGGCATGCAGCAGCTGCAGCGGCTCGCCGACCAGCTCAATGCCCTCGACGAGCAGAAGGGGAAGTACCTGACGGTGAGCGAACTGAAAACCGCAGTATTTGCCATCACGCAGTCGTTTAACCGCGCTGTTCCGCTGGAGGAGCAGCTGCGCCAGCTGGCCGCGCTTCCCGTTGATCAACCCTGGCCAGCCGCGCGGGGAAGCCTCGCGGAGCTGCATCTGCAACAGCTGATAGTGGAGTATGCCCTGCTGAAGCGAAAACAGCCGGCGTCGCCGACCGCTGCGCTCCCCGCAACCGGTGAGCCCTCGGTGAGTGAGGCGGTGAAATAAAGTGTGCGCATGGCAACATTTTCTTTACATCAATATTGCAAGAACCGAACGCCCTTCGTAGTCTGAAAATGATTTAAATATACCGTTTGTAGTTGTATTGAAAATTTTATTTCGATCTCTGAGGGCATACTATGAAGCACTGTAAAATCATCCTGTTAGTAGGCCTTCTGGCCAGTTCCGCTTCGGCATTAGCAGAGAAGATCGGCGTCTCAATGGCCTACTTCGATCAAAACTTTCTCACTATTATCCGCCAGTCCATTGAGAAAGAAGCTCAAGCCCGCCACGTCGACGTACAGTTTGAAGACGCCCGCGGCAACACCGGACGCCAGGCCGATCAGGTGCAGAGCTTCATTGCCTCCGGCGTGGACGCGATCATCGTCGACCCGGTGGACTCCGCCAGCACCCCGCAGCTGACGAAGATGGCGCAGCAGGCCAAAATGCCGCTGGTGTATGTGAACCGGACGCCGGGGGATAAAACGTTACCGCCCGGCGTGGTGTTTGTCGGTTCGGACGAGCGGGAGTCTGGCACATTGCAGATGGAGGCGCTGGCGAAGCTGGCGAACTACAAAGGCAACGTCGCCATCATGATCGGCAATCTCACCGACGCCGGCGCGCTGCAGCGCACCAAAGATGTGGAGCAGGTGGTGGCCAAGTATCCGGCAATGAAAGTGGTGCAGAAACAGCCGGCCAACTATTCCGGCAGCGAGGGAATGGATCTGATGCAGAACTGGACGGGCAACGGAGAAGCGATTGATATTGTGGCGGCGAACAACGATGAGATGGCGATTGGCGCGGCGATGGCGCTGGAGAAAAGCCAGAAGAAGCTGCTGATCGGCGGGATCGACGCCACCCCGGACGGGCTGAAAGCCCTGGCCAGCGATAAGATTCAGGTGACGGTTTTCCAGGACGCCGTCGGTCAGGGCAAAACGGCCTTAGCGGTAGCGCTGAAGCTGATTAAAGGAGAAAAGGTCGAGTCTCATGTCTGGATCCCGTTTGAGTTAGTGACCAAAGAAAACATGCAGACCTATGTGGAAAAGAGTCATTAACGGCAAGGCGCAGGTGCGCGAACCTGGCTGATAAAACCGGGCTGATAATGCGACGCCCGGGCAACTAAATCGGAGGAAAAGGCATGGCAACGGCAAGAAGCGGCTATACGCTGCAGGTGATAAAGGCAGGGCAGCAGGGGCATGTTGAAATGAGATGGGGGCATCTCGCAGACGTTGATACGCGCGCGGCGGCGGCGGCTATCATGCAGCATATCGGGCATTCTTCGTGCTCGCGGGGCCTGCAGGAGATCAGCCTGTCGCTGACCAATGCCGCCAGCGGTATCTCGGTGGAGCTTCATCACCCGGCCTCAGGGGAAAGCGCCACCCCGGCTTTCATCGAGGGCGAGTTAAAGAAAATTGTGCAGATCGTTGATGGCTACGAGGCGGCAGAAGATACCCATATTGTGGAGTAGCGTGTCGCCTGGGTAAAAAAAAATCCACGCCGCTGCGTGGATTTTTTTGCGCGGTGGCGGCGAAAACGCCAGCCAGTGGGATTAGACGTTGAACAGGAAGTTCATCACATCGCCATCTTTCACGATGTAGTCTTTACCTTCAGCACGCATTTTACCGGCTTCTTTCGCGCCCTGTTCGCCTTTGTAGGCAATGAAGTCTTCATAAGCGATGGTCTGCGCGCGGATAAAGCCTTTTTCGAAGTCGGTGTGGATCTTACCGGCTGCCTGCGGCGCGGTCGCTCCCACCGGGATGGTCCATGCGCGAACTTCTTTCACGCCCGCGGTGAAGTAGGTCTGCAGGTTCAGCAGAGCGTAACCGGCGCGGATCACGCGGTTCAGGCCCGGCTCTTCGAGGCCCAGCTCAGCCATGAACTCGTCACGCTCTTCATCGTCCAGCTCGGCGATGTCCGCTTCAACGGCGGCGCACACCGGCACCACCACAGACCCTTCCTGCTCGGCGATGGCGCGAACCTGATCGAGGTACGGGTTGTTCTCGAAACCGTCTTCATTGACGTTCGCGATGTACATGGTCGGCTTCAGGGTCAGGAAGCTCAGATAGCGGATGGCCTCTTTCTCTTCTTTGGTCAGATCCAGCGCACGCAGCATACCGGCGTTTTCCAGCTGCGGCAGGCATTTTTCCAGCGCGGCCAGCTCAACCTTCGCGTCTTTATCGCCGCCTTTGGCTTTTTTGGAGACGCGGTGAATCGCGCGTTCGCAGGTATCAAGGTCAGACAGCGCCAGTTCGGTATTGATAACGTCGATATCTTCCGCCGGGTTCACTTTCCCCGCGACGTGAATAATATTATCGTTTTCAAAGCAGCGAACCACATGGCCGATGGCTTCGGTTTCACGGATGTTGGTCAGGAACTGGTTACCCAGACCTTCGCCTTTGGACGCGCCTTTTACCAGACCGGCAATGTCGACGAATTCCATCGTTGTTGGCAGGATACGCTGCGGTTTGACGATTTCGGCCAACTGATCCAGACGCGGATCGGGCATCGGGACAACACCTGTGTTCGGCTCGATAGTACAGAACGGGAAGTTTGCCGCTTCAATACCCGCTTTTGTGAGCGCGTTGAACAGGGTGGATTTGCCTACGTTTGGCAAACCGACGATACCGCATTTGAATCCCATGTTTAAATCACCTTAATCTTTTGATATTCAACCTGTTATGGAAAACAGATTGTAGAAAAGTAAATAACTCTGCCTATTATACACAGCACGCGAGAAAAATGCCGCACATCGCTGCTTATTGCGCTTTAAAGGTGTGTAACCGGCTCGTTGCCTTGGTCAGGCCATCTTTGAATAAAATCTCGGTACAACGTGCCGCTTCGTCAATTGCTTCATCAATTAACTTCTGTTCTGAAACAGGCGGTTTGCCTAAAACAAATCCGACAACTTTGTTTTTATCACCCGGATGACCAATTCCCACGCGTAAACGATGAAAGTTGGGGTTATTGCCCAACTTGCTGATGATGTCTTTCAGGCCATTATGTCCGCCATGACCGCCACCGAGCTTAAATTTTGCCACGCCAGGCGGCAGGTCTAATTCGTCGTGCGCGACCAAAATTTCATCGGGATTGATACGATAAAAACTGGCCATCGCACCTACTGCCTTGCCGCTGAGATTCATAAATGTGGTCGGTACCAGCAAACGGACATCTTCCCCTTCGAGCGTTACTCTGGAGGTGTAGCCGAAGAATTTCGGCTCATCACGCAGGGGCGCGCGTAATCTCTCTGCCAGTAAATCGACATACCATGCGCCTGCGTTGTGTCGCGTTGCCGCATACTCTGCGCCGGGGTTCGCCAGGCCGACAATCAATTTAATCGTCACGTGTTTTGTCCTGAGTGTTTCCATAAACGACGTGTAGTTTACTGTCTGATGCTGCTCTTGACAAAAAACTGCGTTCTAATCGCCAAAAACTGAATAATTGCACAAATGGACTATTAGAAATTGAGTATGTTCAGTAGCTTATTTGTAAAGTTTTGTTGCGCGAGTGTTTGTAATTGTGATCGCTCCCGCACTTGCGAACGGCAGTGTTGTCTATACTTTACACATAAGGATTAGGGGTATTCCCTGTAGCAACCCAAAGTTCCGGAGGTGACACATGAAACGCAAAAACGCTTCGTTACTCGGTAACGTGCTCATGGCTTTAGGGTTGGTGGTGATGGTGGGGGGTGTTGGTTACTCTATTTTAAACCAATTGCCGCAATTTAATCTGCCACAGTTTTTCGCACATGGTGCCGTGCTCAGTATTTTTGTAGGTGGTGTTCTGTGGTTGGCGGGAGCCAGAGTGGGCGGGCACGAGCAAATCAGTGACCGTTACTGGTGGGTACGTCATTATGACAAACGCTGTCGTCGCGGTGATACCACTCATCGTCATAACTAAATCGTTTCCCGGTAGAGAGGGCTGCGGTTTGAATACAAAGTCCTGGTTGAAAAACCAGGACTCTGCTTGTTCATTATCCTTGCATAGAAAGCACTTTTATATTCGCTACGGAATATAAGAAACGTTATTCGAATAACCGATAATGTAACGTTTTAACCGCGCTATCCGCGTCTTCAGCGGGCAACAGGAAACACAGGTTGTCATTTGACGCGCCGTGGCAAATCATTCGCACCGTATGCCCTTCAAGCCAGGCAAAAACGTCTTTGCAAACTCCCGCCGCCTGAGTCAGTCGATTCCCCACCAAAGTGACTAATGCCAGTCCGGTTTCCACTTCCACACGACAGTGGGAGGATAATGCGGTAAACAATGCGCTGGTCAGTATATGATCTTCACCTGAGGTTGCGTGAGTCGCGTCCAGCGCCAGCGCAATACTGTTCTCTGAGGTTGTAACCAAATCCACCGTGACCGCGTGGCGAGCTAAAATGGCGAAGGACTGCGCCAGGAAAGAACCGGACGGTTGTGTCTCCAGACTATGTAATCGCAACAGCGTCTGTTTACGGCGCACGGCAAGCGCACGATAGCGAGGTGGGTTGTCGGTGGTGTTATGCACCAGCGTACCACCGGCAGCCGTATCCTTACTTGAGCCAACAAAAACCGGAATGCTTTTACGCATTGCCGGAAGCAGCGTAGCCGGGTGGAGGACCTTCGCACCGAAGGCGGCCATATCGCTGGCCTCGGAAAATGAGATGTGGTCAATCCGTTTGGCCCGCGGCGCAATACGCGGATCGGTGGTGTAGATCCCTGCGACATCGGTCCAGATGTCCACGCGTGCGGCGTGAAGCGCCTCACCGAGAAGCGTCGCCGTGTAATCACTACCACCGCGTCCCAGCGTAGTGGTATGCCCTGCGGCATCCCGGCCGATAAACCCCTGGGTCACCATAATCGCTTGCTCAAGACGAGGGCGCAGGTGAGTCTCCACCAGGTGGTGCAAGGTACTGAGTTCGGGTTCGGCGCAGCCGAAACTCGAGTTGGTACGCATCACGCTGCGGGCGTCAAACCACCCGGCCTCGGCATGCCGTTCACGTAAGACTTCAGTAAACAGTAAAGAGGACATCAGCTCGCCGTGACTGACCAATTCATCGCTTAGCGCATCAGACGGTGAAACGGTCGCCGTTTGTGCAAGATGGCGGATGTTGTTGAGAAGATTATCGATTTCCGTGCTGATAACGGACGGCTGCTTCAGGCGGGAAATAATGTTGTATTGGATGGCGCGTAAGGTCTCAAGCTTATCTAATTGTTGATGCGTTTCCAGACCTTCAGAAAGCTCGACCAGTAAGTTTGTAACGCCTGCTGAAGCAGACAGCACGACTAAACGGACATCTTGATCAGCAAGGACAATGCTGGCGCTTCGGTTCATCGCATCAAAATCAGCGACGCTGGTGCCGCCAAATTTGGCAACGACGGATGGTGGATAAATGCGAGTCATAACAATCTCATATCAGGGCGCCATAAAAGTATGGCTAGAAAATTTTCATTCTCGGCATAAGGGGAAACGGTGTTCGCCTTACGAAATGTCCGCCCGCGAACATTTCTGCTGACAACCCAGGGAATTCCTGTTGTCGAAAACGCGTGTCGCCTGTACGCGTTACCGGGTGCTGCGCATTAATTTTATTTACATAGCCTGCAAATAAGCGCGCCATACTAAGTGATTTATATTTAGGGATCGACTTTTTTATTCGATTTATCGACAAATAAGTGAAAAATCATGTCGTAACAAGAAAACGCGTACATTATTAATGGTAAAAACGTGTAAAAAAATAATAAAAACATGAAAATTACATGGTTTTTATAACATCGTATGCGTTGCAATTGGCTACGGTAATTGTTAATTA
>OKKG01000175.1_pt1 | contig 30314 bp, 28 predicted proteins | sample 1612731 | NCBI WGS metagenome assembly OKKG01 (sample SAMN04436816, study PRJEB24849) | human gut metagenome | biome: human gut; feature: NICU; material: stool | host: Homo sapiens | place: USA: Saint Louis, MO | collected 2011-05-09 | reverse complement strand
CTCACCGATCACCGGTCGTCCCAGACAGTACAGCTCCCACGCCAGCAGCGTGCTGGAGGCCTTCAGGTGGAAGGCGGAGCGCAGCGCGGCATTCGCCCCGGGGAAGATAATGGTGTCCTGCGGTAGCCACTCCAGCGTGGATCCCTCATCGAGATAAAAGTGCTGATGCAGGCGAGCCTGCGGGCCGCTGCTGCGATAGAACTTGCTGGCGCCGGGCATGGTGATAAGCGTGTGGCTTTTGGCGTCCAGCCGAACGGAAATGTCCAGCGTATCGCCGCCCACAACCCCGCCCGGCGGGTGCAGCAGGTAAAGGTGGCAGGTCACGCCTTCAGGGTAAAACGGACGCTGAACGGTAAGCGGCCCGACGTGATGAGCGGAGTGCAGGAGGGTTTTCTCAGGGGTGTGACAAAACTGCAGGGCAAGCGACGCCTGCCAGCCTTTGTACGAATTATCAGTGACCTGAGCTGCTAACATGCTGCATCCATCTGCTCATCATCGGGGTCGTTTCAGTATGCCCTGGCAGAATTGAAGGCTGTCATATGAGTCGCTTATGGATAAAAAAACGGCTCATATGAGCCGGTTTCAAACTTTTGATAATCGCCCGGCGGCGCTACGCTTGCACGGGCCTACAAGAGAATGCGCAATGTAGGCCGGGTAAGCGCAGCGCCACCCGGCAGGAAAGGCTAGCGGTAATCCTCCGCATCCACATCATACCCCGACGGCTCCCAGCGGATCGCCAGCAGCGAGGCCAGGCCGATAAACGGCGCCAGCGCAATCACCCAGAACACGGCGGTATCCAGCGAGGCGACCAGCAGCGGGAACAGGAACAGCGACAGCGTCGAGCTGCTGCGCATCAGCGTCTGGTTAAGGCCAACGCCGACGCCGCGCAGCGAGGTCGGGTAGCTCAGTGAGGCAAACGTCATGGTATGCGCGCCCGGGCCGAAGCCCTGGCCGAACAGGAAGAGCGCCAGCATCGCCACGGCAAGCACGCCTTCGGTGGCGCCTTCCGGGCGACCAATTAGCTCCAGGCCCAGCAGCGCGACCAGCTGGCAGGCGTAACCCGCCAGCGACATCCGCCATGCGCCGAAGCGCGGCACGTAGCGTACCGCCAGCAGTCCGCCGACGAAGGCAAACAGCAGGTTAAGCACCAGAGAAATCAGGATGGTGGTCAGCATCGACTGGACAAAGAAGCTGGAGATGATCACCGGCAGACCAAACGCCACCGCGTTATAGGCGAACGAAGAGACGACGGACAACAGCGTGGCGAGCGTCGTGCGGCGTAAGTAGACGCCGCGGAACAGGTTCAGATAGTTGGACCATTTCGCTTTATTCACGACGGGAGCTGGCTGGCTGAGCGCATCCTGCGGCACGTGGGCATTGATGTTATACGATTGACGCAAAATAGACGCCGCCTCCTTCAGGTTGCCCTGATTTGCCGCCCAGACCGGCGATTCGCTCATATAGCGGCTGCGGATGGCGATAATCACCAGCGCGGGTACCGCGCCGAAGCCAAGGATCAGGCGCCACAGCCAGTCGCTGTGGCTTTCCGGCAGCACGGCGTAGAAGAAGAGCACCAGCAGGTAGGAGATACTGATGGCGGCATACCAGGTGGGGCACCACATGGCGACGCTGGAGGCCTTATTGCCGGGGCCTTTTAGCCTGGCGAACTCGCTTAAAAATGCCATCGCCACGGGAAGGTCGATCCCGACGCCAAGCCCCATGACAAAGCGGGCACCCGCCAGCACATATTCGTTCGGGGCCAGCGCACAGGCGATGGCGGCCACCACGAAGAAGAGCATGTCGGCCATAAAGACGCGATAGCGCCCGATTTTATCCGTGAGATAACCCCCGAGCAGCGCCCCGACAATTGCACCAAACGTAATGGCGGACGCCACCATGCCGGTACCGGCGGGCGTCAGGTTAAATTCGCGGGTGATATCTTTTATGCCGAAGGCCAGCGCGCCCAGATCGTAGGCATCGAGGAAAATCCCGCCCAGCGCGATACCGATCACGATGCGAGCATTGGCCCGGCCCTGAGAACCATCATTAACGAGCCGTGAAACATCCGATGCGCTGCGCACCCACTGGATGTCGCCATCGGAGCGTTTTCCTGCCGTTGAAAGGGGTGTTGTTTCTGTGATTTCTGCCATTTTCTTCTTATGTGGTTGTGTTGTGTCATTAACAGTTACCACAGGCAGAAGGTGACCAAAATCACATTTGGCTATAAGGCATAACTAACCTTACGGAGCGTCTTTTTTCTTCCTCTTGAGCTTCGTCCAGATTTTGGTCTCCTGACGACGCCACAGGCGCTGAATATTGTCGTGATGACGCAGCAGGATAAGGCAGGAGAGCATCGATACCGGGAAGGTGAACTGAGGTTTGAACCACCAGACGTAGAACGGGGCGATCAGCGCGCTGACGATAGCGCCCAGGGAAGAGTAACCGCTGAGCAGGATGGTCAGCAGCCAGGTCCCGGCCATCACCCCGGTGAGATCGAGCCCGATGGGGGCGATAGCGCCGAAGGCCGTGGCGACGCCTTTACCGCCGCGGAAATGAAAGAAGACTGGCCAGATATGGCCCACGCAGGCGGCAATCGCCACTAACCCCAGCCAGAACGGCGTAAGGCCCAGCGCCCAGGCGCCCCACACCGGGAGCATGCCCTTCAGCACATCAAAAATAAGTACCGCTACGGCCGCCCCTTTTCCGCCAATTCGTAGTACGTTAGTGGCCCCGGGGTTGCCTGAGCCGCTGTCGCGTGGGTCGGGCAGGCCAGCAAGGCGACATACCAGAATGGCGCTGGAAATGGAGCCGCAGAGGTAGGCGAGGAGTACCAGTCCAGGCGCGATTGCACTCATAACGCTGTTCCGTTTTGAAAATGTCGTTGTATTCTCTGCATCTGTGGATAATACGCATAATTCGCCGGAAGTGGTATCCGGTTTAGCTAAAAAGCAGGCAGGACGTGATGGATATTGTATTTATAGAGCAACTTTCGGTAATCACCACCATTGGTGTTTATGACTGGGAACAAACCATTGAGCAGAAGCTGGTGTTCGATATCGAAATTGCATGGGATAACCGCAAGGCGGCCGCCAGCGATGATGTCAGCGATTGCCTCAGCTATGCTGATATCAGCGAGCGCGTGATCGCGCATGTGGAGGGGGGGAAATTTGCGTTAGTGGAGCGGGTGGCGGAAGAGGTGGCCGACCTGCTGCTGGAAACATTCCAGTCGCCATGGGTGCGCATAAAAGTCAGCAAACCTGGCGCCGTGGCCCGCGCGGCAAACGTCGGGGTGATTATTGAACGTGGCCTTAATCTGAAACAAAACTTTTCAGGTCATACTTGTTAAACAAATTGCGTTTATACCGGTCATAGCATCCGGTCATCAGGCAATTTTACTGGCGATGTCCTTCCAGAACGGTGGACGAATCCGTGTGTACTTCCTGTACGCTGCGGATTACGTGCGCTCTGGCAGCCGGGTTGTGCCTGTTGAACGATACCGTGTTCCTGGTTTTTTTCATTTTACTTTTTTAAAGGGTTTAATTGGATGAGCGATATACACTCGCTGCTGGTGGCGGCAATATTGGGTGTGGTTGAGGGTTTGACAGAGTTTTTACCTGTTTCCAGTACCGGTCATATGATTATTGTTGGTCACCTGCTGGGGTTTGAAGGTGATACCGCAAATACCTTTGAAGTGGTGATTCAGTTAGGTTCGATACTCGCCGTGGTGGTGATGTTCTGGCGTCGCCTGTTCGGCCTGATCGGCATCCATTTCGGGAAACCGCCGGCGCATGAAGGCCAGGGCAGCGGCCGTTTGTCGCTTATCCATATCCTTCTCGGCATGATCCCCGCGGTGGTGATGGGGCTGATTTTCCATGACACCATTAAATCCTTGTTTAACCCGGTGAACGTGATGTACGCCCTGATTGTCGGCGGCGTATTGCTGATTGCAGCGGAAGTGCTGAAGCCGAAACAGCCGCGCGCGGTCGGGATTGACGATATGACCTACCGTCAGGCGTTCGTCATCGGCTGCTTTCAGTGCCTGGCGCTGTGGCCAGGTTTCTCCCGCTCGGGGGCGACTATCTCCGGCGGCATGCTGATGGGCGTCAGCCGCTATGCGGCCTCGGAGTTCTCTTTCCTGCTGGCGGTACCGATGATGATGGGCGCCACCGTGCTGGACGTCTACAAGAGCATCGGCTTCCTGAACATGGGCGACGTCCCGATGTTCGCCGTCGGCTTCGTGATGGCGTTTATCGTGGCGCTGATTGCGATTAAAACCTTCCTGCAGCTGATCAAACGGATCTCGTTCATTCCGTTCGCTATCTACCGCTTTATCGTCGCGGCAGCGGTGTACGTGGTCTTCTTCTAAGGCCTGCGCCCTCAGCCTTGCGGCTGGGGGCAACGCTGTTCCTTCCACTGCGCTACCGCCGCAATTCTCCGCCGCGTCAGCTCCTCGCGAATTTCCGCCCCTTTAAAGCCCGCCGCCACGACCTCTTTAGTGGAGACCGACTGCGCCACTTCCCAGGCCTCCAGCAGCAGGCGCCCCTGCGGGTAATCGCTGGCCTCGAAACCGGTGCGTCCGCGGACGTCGGCTTCGCTGGTGAGCGCGATCTGCTGCACGCGCTGCGGTTTGCGCCACGCGTCAATGCTGTCGAAGAGTTTGACGAGGGTTTTCGGCTGCAGAATCGGCAGGGTGTGGATTAGGTCATGGTACTCCGCCACCAGTTTCGCGAGATCGCGGATATCGTTCGGCACCCGCAGACGCGCGCAGAGCTGCTCCACCAGCTTGACTCCCGCCGGACCATGGCCGTGGTGACGCGGCCAGAGCGCCTTCGGCGTCAGCCCTTTGCCGAGGTCATGGCACAGGGTGGCGAAACGTACGTCGACATCCGGCGACAGCATCGCGGCCATCGTGACGGTCATCAGGGTGTGCAGGCCGGTGTCGATTTCCGGATGCCATTTCGCCGGGGCCGGCACGCCGTACAGGGCGTCAATCTCCGGGAACAGCACCTTGAGGGCCTGACAGTCGCGCAGCGTCTGGAAAAAGACCTGCGGGTTGCGAGTAGTTAATGCGCTTTCCGTCTCTTTCCACACCCGCTCCGGCGTTAAATGCGCCAGCTCGCCGGCCTCAACCATCGCGGCCATCAGGGCCTGGGTCTCTTCGGCAATGCGAAAACCGAGGTGGGCGTAGCGGGCGGCAAAACGCGCGACGCGCAGCACGCGCAGCGGATCTTCACTAAACGCGGGAGAGACATGGCGCAGCAGGCGCTGACGGAGATCGTTCTGTCCGCCGTAGGGGTCGATAATTGCGCCGTCGGCATCCTGGGCGAGGGCATTGACCGTCAGGTCGCGGCGCAGCAGATCGGCTTCGAGGGTGACGTCCGGGGCGGCATAGCAGGTAAAACCGGTATAGCCCGCGCCGGATTTGCGCTCGGTGCGGGCCAGGGCATACTCTTCCCGGCTTTGCGGATGGAGGAACACGGGAAAATCGCGGCCTACCTGTTGATAGCCCGCGTCTAGCATCTGTTGCGGGGTGGCGCCCACCACCACCCAGTCTCGGTCTTTGACCGGCAGCCCTAACAGCGCGTCACGCACCGCGCCACCGACCAGATAACTCTTCACGCCTGATTCTCCCGTATCCGTTTTTCGCAAGATGATACGTAAGTCTGGCAGAGAAGACGAATTAGTTCATCCACCGGTCTTTACGTTTGCGGCTTGGCACCAGATGCGGCAGCACCAGACCGAGCAGCAGACCGACGCCCAGCACACCGCCGCCGTACATAAACCACTGCATGATAATGGTGCGCTGTTTATCATCAAGCTGCAGATTTGCCGCATTCACCTTCTTCTGCGCGACAACCAGCTCGTTTTTCAACTTTTGGTTCTCGTCCTTCAGCGCGTTAATCACGCTGTCGCTGCCGGCGACTTTCTTCTGCATATCCGCCGTGCGCTGGTTCCAGGTGGCATCGATGTTATTCAGCTTATCGGTCAGCGTTTTGACCTGGTTTTCCAGATCCGGGACGCGGGTGCGCAGGCTGGGCTCGTTGCTCAGCTCTTTCAGCGGGATCCAGGCGGTACGGCCGTTGCTGTCGCGAATTTGCGCGTAACTGGTGCTGTCGTTCGTTTGCAGTACCGACACTTCTTCCCCGGCGTTGATGGTGCCGACCAGACGATAATTATCGCCCGGGCCGCTGCGAACCCAGGTGTTCAGCTCATCGGAAACGTAGCGCTTTTCTTCTGCGTGAACCGCCGTGGCGGCGCTAAGCGCGAGCAAAGTAAAAGTAATCAGGCGTAATTTTGGCATCAGGTCATCGTTTGGTCATAAAAAGTGGAACGATAGTAGAGGCATCGCCAGAGCGACGCAAAGTTTTCCGCCACAATCGGAATCATCCAGGAGGTGGCCCGGCAAAAAGCGCGTTGCATGGCGATTCACCGCAAAATACTATCTACTGACAAAAAATATCGTCGTAAGTTCGCCGCAATTTGTCGGCGCAGCACAGAAGCGGAAGAATTCAGTCATGGCTCAAGAAATCGAACTCAAGTTTATCGTCGCTCAGGATGGGGTAGAGACGCTGCGCGAGCAGCTCAATGCGCTCGAGGCGAAACATACGCCCGCGGGCCAGTTGCTGAACATTTATTACGAAACCGCCGATAACTGGCTGCGTCGTCACGATATGGGGCTGCGCATCCGCGGCGATCAGGGGCGTTATGAGATGACGCTGAAAATCGCCGGTCGGGTGGTCGGCGGCCTGCACCAGCGCCCGGAATATAATATTCCACTGGATAAACCGGAGCTGGCGCTTGAGCGCCTGCCGGCGGAGGTCTGGCCGCAAGGGGAACTTCCGGCCGCGCTGGCGGAGCACGTCCAGCCGCTGTTCAGCACCGATTTTGCCCGTGAACGCTGGGTGATCCAGGAAGGAAAGAGTGAGATTGAGATTGCCCTCGATCGCGGCGAAGTCAAGGCGGGCGAACATCAGGAGCCGATCTGCGAACTGGAGCTGGAGCTGCTCGCCGGGGAGACCGCCGATCTGCTGCGCCTCGCGCATCGTTTGCTGGAGAGCGGCGTCCTGCGTCAGGGGAGCCTGAGCAAAGCCGCGCGCGGGTATCATCTGGCGCAAGGTAACAATGAGCGTCCGGTGACCCGGCTGGCGGTGCTGCCGGTGGCAGCGAAGGCCAGCGTGGAGCAGGGGCTGGAGGCGGCGCTGGAGAGCGCCCTGGTGCATTGGCTGTATCACGACGAGATCTGGCTGCGCGGCAACGCAAAAGCCAAAGCGGAAATTCTGCTGGCGATAGCCCGCGTGCGCCATGCCCTCGTGCTGTTTGGCGGCATCGTGCCGCGTAAGGCGACCACCCACCTCCGCGCGTTGCTGAACGACGCCGACGCCGTTCTGCTGGCTGCGGACACCGCCGACGAAGCGTTATTCCGCACCGAGGTCGTTGGCGCCAAACTGGCCCTGACCGAATGGCTGGTCCAGCGCGGGTGGCGTCCGTTCCTCAACGAGGCGGGAGAGAAAAAAATAGCCGGCTCGTTCAAACGGTTTGCCGATATTCACCTCTCGCGGGTGGCGGCCGAGCTGCGCAGCGCCGTGCAGCATCTGGCGGTAGAAGATGCCGCTGACCAGTTGCCGAAGCTGTCCCGCAACATCGACAGCGTCCAGCTGCTGGCGGGCGCCTATGGCGACGCCGTCGCGCCCTGGCTGGAGAACTGGCAGGAACTTCAGCGTGCGATAGAGCATGACGACCGCAGCGTGTTTGAATATTTCCGTCGCCAGGCGCTGGCTGCCGAGCCGTTCTGGCTGCATAGTGGAAAACGATAATTACAGGCCAGGGAGCCCTTATGATGCCGCTTTCTCCGCAGTTACAGCAGCACTGGCAGACGGTCGCTGACCGTCTGCCAACGGATTTTCCCGTTGCCGAACTGAGCCCACAGGCCAGGTCGGTGATGGCGTTCAGCGATTTTGTCGAACAGAGTGTGATCGCTCAGCCGGGCTGGCTGAATGAGCTTGCGGACTCCGCGCCGGCGGCGGAAGAGTGGCGGCATTACGAAGCCTGGCTGCAGGAGCGCCTGCAGGCCGTCACTGACGAAGCGGGGTTGATGCGAGAGCTGCGTCTCTTCCGCCGCCAGATGATGGTCCGCATCGCCTGGGCGCAGGCGTTGTCGCTGGTGCGCGAAGAAGAGACGCTGCAGCAGCTGAGCGTCCTGGCGGAGACCCTGATTGTCGCCGCCCGCGACTGGCTGTACGCCGCCTGCTGTAAAGAGTGGGGAACGCCATGCAACGCCGAGGGTCAGCCGCAGCCGCTGCTGATCCTCGGGATGGGAAAGCTGGGCGGCGGCGAGCTGAACTTCTCTTCCGATATCGATCTGATCTTTGCCTGGCCGGAGCATGGCGCCACCCGCGGCGGCCGCCGCGAGCTGGATAACGCCCAGTTCTTTACCCGCCTGGGGCAGCGGCTTATCAAGGCGCTCGACCAGCCGACGCAGGACGGCTTTGTTTATCGGGTGGACATGCGCCTGCGGCCGTTTGGCGACAGCGGGCCGCTGGTGCTCAGCTTTGCGGCGCTGGAAGATTATTACCAGGAGCAGGGGCGGGACTGGGAACGCTACGCGATGGTGAAAGCGCGGATCATGGGCGATAACGACGGCGCCTACGCCAGCGAACTGCGCGCGATGCTTCGCCCCTTCGTCTTCCGCCGCTATATCGACTTCAGCGTGATCCAGTCGCTGCGTAACATGAAAGGCATGATCGCCCGTGAAGTGCGGCGTCGCGGGCTGAAAGACAACATCAAGCTCGGCGCCGGCGGCATTCGTGAAATTGAATTTATCGTTCAGGTCTTTCAGCTGATCCGCGGCGGTCGCGAACCTGCGCTGCAGCAGCGCGCGCTATTGCCGACACTGGCGGCGATTGATGAGCTGCATCTGCTGCCGGAAGGCGACGCGACGCTGCTGCGCGCGGCCTATCTGTTCCTGCGCCGGCTGGAAAACCTGCTGCAAAGTATCAATGATGAACAGACCCAGACCCTGCCGCAGGATGAACTGAACCGCGCCAGACTGGCGTGGGGGATGCATACCGATGACTGGGAGACGCTGAGCGCGCAGCTGGCGAACCATATGGCCAACGTACGGCGGGTGTTTAATGAACTGATCGGCGATGACGAGGCTCAGTCGCCAGATGAGCAGCTGGCCGAGTACTGGCGCGAGCTGTGGCAGGATGCGCTGGAAGAAGATGACGCCAGTCCGGCGCTGGCGCATTTAAACGACGCCGACCGCCGCAGCGTGCTGGCGCTGATTGCCGATTTCCGCAAAGAGCTGGATCGGCGCACCATCGGCCCGCGCGGCCGCCAGGTGCTGGATCAGCTGATGCCGCATCTGTTGAGCGAAATCTGCTCGCGCGCCGATGCGCCGCTGCCTCTGGCGCGGATCACGCCGCTGTTGACCGGCATCGTCACCCGCACCACCTATCTTGAACTGCTGAGCGAATTCCCCGGCGCGCTGAAACACCTGATTACGCTCTGCGCGGCATCGCCGATGGTCGCCAGCCAGCTGGCGCGCCACCCGCTGCTGCTGGATGAGCTGCTGGATCCCAACACCCTCTATCAGCCGACGGCGACCGATGCCTATCGCGACGAGCTGCGTCAGTATCTGCTGCGGGTGCCGGAAGAGGATGAAGAGCAGCAGCTGGAGGCGTTGCGCCAGTTCAAGCAGGCGCAGCAGCTACATATCGCGGCGGCGGATATCGCCGGCACCCTGCCGGTGATGAAGGTCAGCGATCATTTAACCTGGCTTGCCGAAGCGATCCTCGATGCGGTGGTGCAGCAGGCATGGGGGCAGATGGTGGCTCGCTACGGCCTGCCGACCCATCTGCACGATCGCCAGGGGCGCGGCTTCGCCGTCGTCGGCTACGGTAAGCTCGGCGGTTGGGAGCTGGGCTACAGCTCCGATCTCGACCTGGTGTTTCTCCATGACTGTCCGGCGGAGGTGATGACCGACGGCGAGCGGGAGATTGACGGCCGTCAGTTCTACCTGCGGCTGGCCCAGCGGATCATGCATCTGTTCAGCACCCGCACCTCGTCCGGTATTCTCTACGAAGTGGACGCCCGGCTGCGCCCTTCCGGCGCGGCGGGGATGCTGGTTACCACCGCTGACGCGTTTGCCGACTATCAGCAGAACGAGGCCTGGACGTGGGAGCATCAGGCGCTGGTGCGCGCCCGTGTGGTCTATGGCGACCCGGCGTTGCAGGCGCGCTTTGACGCCATTCGTCGCGATATCCTGACCACCCCGCGGGAGGGCGCAACCCTGCAGACCGAGGTTCGCGAGATGCGCGAGAAGATGCGCGCCCACCTCGGCAACAAGCATCCCAATCGTTTTGATATCAAAGCCGATGCCGGCGGGATCACGGATATTGAATTTATTACCCAGTATCTGGTCCTACGCTATGCCAGCGACAAGCCGAAGCTGACCCGCTGGTCTGATAATGTGCGTATTCTCGAGCTGCTGGCGCAGAACGACATCATGGACGAGGAGGAAGCGCGCGCCTTAACGCACGCGTACACCACCTTGCGTGACGCGCTCCATCACCTGGCCCTGCAGGAGCTGCCGGGACACGTGGCGCCAGAGGCCTTCAGCCGGGAGCGCGAGCAGGTCAGCGCCAGCTGGCAGAAATGGCTGATGGCTTAACTATAAAATCGGGTGTGCTATTATCGCGCGCAAAGTTTGCGTCTCGCAGGAGAGAGTCATGAAAGTAACGCTGCCGGAGTTTGAACGTGCAGGAGTGTTGGTGGTGGGTGATGTGATGCTGGACCGCTACTGGTACGGCCCCACCAGTCGTATTTCCCCGGAAGCCCCGGTGCCGGTGGTGAAGGTGGAAAATATCGAAGAACGTCCTGGCGGCGCGGCAAACGTAGCGATGAACATCGCCTCGCTGGGGGCAACCTCGCGCCTGGTGGGATTGACCGGGATTGATGACGCCGCCCGCGCGCTGAGCCAGGCGCTGGCCAACGTCAATGTGAAGTGCGACTTCGTCTCCGTCCCGACTCACCCGACTATCACCAAGCTGCGGGTGCTGTCGCGCAATCAACAGCTGATCCGCCTCGACTTTGAAGAGGGCTTCTCCGGCGTCGATCCGCAGCCGATGCACGAGCGCATTCAGCAGGCGCTGGGCTCTATTGGCGCGCTGGTCCTTTCGGACTATGCCAAAGGGGCGCTGACCAGCGTCCAGACCATGATCCGACTCGCACGTGAAGCGGGCGTGCCGGTGCTGATCGATCCGAAAGGCACCGATTTCGAACGCTATCGCGGCGCGACGTTGCTCACCCCGAACCTCTCTGAGTTTGAAGCGGTGGTGGGCAAGTGCCAGGATGAAGCGCAGATCGTTGAGCGCGGCATGAAGCTCATCGCCGAATTCGAACTGTCGGCGCTGCTGGTGACGCGCTCTGAGCAGGGGATGACGCTGCTGCAGCCGGGACGTCCGCCGCTGCATATGCCGACCCAGGCCCAGGAAGTGTACGACGTGACCGGCGCCGGCGACACGGTGATTGGCGTGCTGGCGGCGACCCTGGCGTCCGGCAACACCCTGGAAGAGGCCTGCTATTTCGCTAACGCCGCGGCGGGCGTGGTGGTCGGTAAGCTGGGTACATCCACCGTTTCCCCTGTCGAGCTGGAAAACGCGGTCCGCGGCCGGGCTGAGACCGGCTTTGGCGTGATGAGCGAAGAGGAGCTCAAACAGGCGGTTGCGGCGGCGCGCAAGCGCGGCGAGAAAGTGGTGATGACCAACGGCGTCTTCGACATTCTGCATGCCGGTCATGTCTCCTATCTGGCGAATGCGCGCAAGCTGGGCGACCGTCTGATCGTGGCGGTCAACAGCGATGCCTCCACCAAACGTCTGAAAGGCGAAACCCGCCCGGTGAACCCGCTGGAACAGCGGATGATCGTGCTGGGGGCGCTGGAAGCCGTCGACTGGGTGGTCTCCTTCGAAGAAGATACTCCGCAGCGCCTGATCGCTGGCATCCTGCCGGATCTGCTGGTCAAGGGCGGCGACTACAAACCGGAGCAGATCGCCGGCAGCGAAGAGGTCTGGGCGAACGGTGGCGAAGTGCTGGTGCTCAACTTTGAAGATGGCTGCTCAACTACCAATATTATTAAGAAAATACAAAAAGATAGCGACAAATAAGCTTTTCGCTATTCACCGGTTTGTACGGTGAAGCATCACGGCCTGCGATAGACGTATCGCGGGCCGTTTTTATTTAATCATGTGGAAAATGATTTAGCGCAATAAATAATCATGTTAAGCGCATTTTTCGTACAAATCGCGTTAAGGTAAGCGTAAATACTGAAGTGAGTAAAAGGCATATGACTTATCAGAACATCCACCGCTGAAGGAGTATGCGCATGAACCATAACGATATGTATTCAATGAAGAATTTTGATTTTTTGGCGCGGAGTTTCGCCAGAATGCACGCCCAGGGCCAGCCAGTTGATCTTCAGGCCATTGTCGGCAATATGGATGAAGAACATCGTGAATGGTTTTGCCAGCGCTATGAACTGTACTGTCGCCAGGTGAGTAGTCAGGCGGAAGCCGCCCATTAAGCCAAACGCAAAACGGGCCCCCAGGGGCCCGTTTTTTTACTGCTGCTCTTCGCTGCCCGGCGTCGCCGCCGGGCGGTTTTCGAGGTCATTCAGGCGCTGCTCCAGCAGCGCCAGTTTTTCCCGGGTCCGCAGCAGCACCTGAGTCTGCACGTCAAACTCTTCGCGGCTAACCAGATCCAGACGGGTCAGCTGCGACTGCAGCGCCTGGCGGATTTTCTTCTCAACATCCTCACCCAGATCGCGAAGTCCTTTTGGCATCGACTCATGGACCTGGCGGGCGATTTGTTCAATTTTTTTCGGGTCAATCATGGTGGTTTCCTGCTCGGGTCGGATGATTGATCATTGTAGTGCGAACCAGGCCGCCTATAAACCAGAAATGTTTGAAGCTTATGCATTGCCGAGGATAGTCAATAGCGTTATAGTTATCTCGCTTATTCTCAGGGCGGGGCGAAATTCCCCACCGGCGGTAAATCAACCATGGCGTTGAAAGCCCGCGAGCGCTTCCCGTGGCTACGGGAAGGTCAGCAGATCCGGTGTAATTCCGGGGCCGACGGTTAAAGTCCGGATGGGAGAGAGTAACGGCACAGTCGGGCCCAGGCCCGCTCGCGTTGACTTTTGCCGCTAAACCGGCGCTCCTAAGACTGCCCTGATTCTGGTAACCATAATTTTAATGAGGTTTTTTTACCATGAATCAGACGCTCCTTTCTTCTTTTGGTACCGCTTTTGAACGTGTGGAACACGCTTTGGACGCCCTGCGCGAAGGCCGCGGCGTGATGGTGCTTGATGATGAAGACCGTGAAAACGAAGGCGATATGATCTTCGCCGCCGAAACCATGACCGTTGAGCAGATGGCGCTGACCATTCGTCACGGCAGCGGCATTGTGTGCCTGTGCCTGACCGAAGATCGCCGCAAACAGCTGGATCTGCCGATGATGGTAGAGAACAACACCAGCGCCTACGGCACCGGCTTCACCGTGACCATCGAAGCGGCCGAAGGTGTGACCACCGGCGTCTCCGCTGCCGACCGCGTGACCACCGTCCGCGCGGCCATCGCCGACGGCGCGAAACCTTCCGATCTCAACCGTCCTGGTCACGTCTTCCCGCTGCGTGCGCAGCCGGGCGGCGTACTGACCCGCGGCGGCCACACCGAAGCCACTATCGACCTCGTGACCCTGGCTGGCTTTAAACCGGCAGGCGTGCTGTGCGAGCTGACCAATGACGATGGCACCATGGCCCGCGCGCCGGAGTGCATCAAGTTCGCTCAGCAGCACAATATGGCGGTAGTCACGATTGAAGATCTGGTGGCCTATCGTCGCGAACATGAGCGTAAAGCCAGCTAAATAGCGGTTCGCTACGCCCAAGCACAGCCCACTTGTTAGTGGGCTGTGTTGTTTCTGCGCTTTAACCGATGCCCATCGTCTGGAGTACCACCAGGCTCAGCCCCATGACCGACATCCCGCACAGGACGCCGTAGCTTGGATTGCTTTGCGGATCGATCTCTTTCGCCAGCGGCATCAGTTCATCGACCGACAGCGCCACCATAATCCCGGCGACGGCAGCCATGATCGCGCCCATCACCAGCGGCGAGACCAGGCTCCCCAGAATCAACCACGCCAGCACGCCGCCCAAAATTTCCGCCATGCCGGAAAGCCCGGCCCAGAGCACCGCTTTGCTGCGCGAGCCGGTGGCGGCATACACCGGTCCGGCAACCGCCAGTCCTTCCGGAATATTGTGCAGGGCGACGGCAAGGGCGACGCCCATGCCAAGCTCGAGGTTGTTGCTGGCCGTGACATAGGTGGCGATCCCTTCCGGAAAGTTATGCAGGCTGATCCCCAGCGTCAGAAGAATAGCGGTGCGGCGTAAGTTGCGCGGGCGCGGCATGGCGGGAGTCATCAGATCCTGCGGGTGGGCGTGCGGCAGCAGGCGGTCAAGACCAAAGTAACCCAGCAGGCCGACAACAAACATTCCGTAGCCGAGCAGCGGCGACATGCCCTCGGCGGCCAGCGCGGCAGGCAGCATTTCCATCAACGAAATCAATAGCATAATCCCGGCGGCAAAGCCGAGGGAGAAGCCAAGCAGGCGGTTAGAGGGTTTCTGGCCAATCACGCCGAATATGGCGCCAATGAAGGTTGCGCTACCGGCTAACAGCGTCAATATTAAGGGTGATGACATCGCTTCTCTCCCTGTGAAAATAATTACATACGAGTATATTGCCTGAGGATGCGCGTACGGGACACGTCCCTTTACCGCGAATTACATTCAAATTTTCTGACGATCATCATCATGGTTATCTGAGTTTATCCTGGCGCAAAAGCGCGTAATGTGAGCACATCACATTGACACCCTAAGGATATCATCATGTCCCGTACCCGAATGCCCGCGTTGTTTCTCGGCCATGGCAGCCCAATGAACGTGCTGGAAGACAACCGTTATACCCGCGCCTGGGCTCAACTGGGCGAAACCCTGCCGCGTCCGAAAGCGATCGTGGTGGTCTCTGCGCACTGGTTTACGCGCGGTACGGGCGTAACGGCGATGGAGGCGCCGAAGACCATTCATGACTTCGGCGGTTTTCCGCAGGCGCTGTATGACACGCATTATCCGGCGCCGGGCTCTCCGGCGCTGGCGCAACGGCTGGTGGAGCTGCTCTCGCCGGTGCCGGTCACCCTCGATACAGAAGCCTGGGGATTTGACCATGGCTCGTGGGGCGTGCTGATTAAAATGTATCCGCAGGCGGATATCCCGATGGTTCAGTTGAGCATCGACAGCACCAAACCGCCGCCCTGGCATCTCGAAATGGGGCGGAAACTGGCCTCGCTGCGTGATGAAGGCATTATGCTGGTGGCCAGCGGCAATGTGGTGCATAACCTGCGCACCGCCCGCTGGCATGGCGAGAACACGCCGTACCCTTGGGCAGAGTCCTTCAATAACTACGTGAAGGCGAATCTGCAATGGCAGGGGCTGGACGAGCAGCACCCGCTGGTTAACTACCTGGCACACGAAGGGGGCTCGCTCTCCAACCCGACGGCGGAGCATTTCCTGCCGCTGCTGTATGTCCTGGGGACGTGGGATGGAGTTGAGGCGATGACGATCCCGGTCGATGGCATCGAGATGGGCTCGCTGAGCATGCTGTCGGTGTTGGTTGGCGCCTGATGATAGCGCGCTCCGGCGGCATTTACCGTCGCCGGAGCGCGGCATTATTCGACGAAAATGTGCGGATAGAAGCGCGACAGATCCTGGGTGATCAGCGCCCGGTCTTCGCGAATACCGATCCCTGCAGGCTGGTCGTTGATGAGCCAGCTGCCAATCAGCGTATAGCTATCGCCAAACTTCGGCAGCGGGTAAAACGCCTGCACGATGGTGCCTTCTTCCCCGTACGGGCCTTCTACTGCCTCTACCACTTTGCCATTTTCAACGATCGACACGTTAGCGCCTTCGCGGGAGAAGATTGGCTTAATGACGTACTTCTCCATCTCCGGGTGAGTATCTTCGCTGAAGTAGGCCGCCAGCAGATTAGGGTGATTGGGGAACATCTCCCACAGCATCGGCAGCAGCGCCTTGTTGGAGATAATGCTTTTCCACGCCGGCTCCAGCCAGCGGACGCCAGCGTCTTCCAGCTTGGTGGAGAACATCTCCCGCAGCATAAACTCCCACGGATAGAGCTTGAACAGATTGCCAATCACCTGATCCTGCAGATCGGTAAACTGGCCTTTTTCGCCCAGGCCGATATCTTCAACGTAGAGGAATTCCGTCGCCAGCCCCGCTTCAGCTGCGCAGTCCTGCAGATACTGCACGGTACCGCGATCTTCAACGGTATCGCGGCAGCAGGCCATATGCAGCAGCTGAAAGCCAAACTGCTCGCGCAGCTCGCCGAAGCGATCGATCAGCTTTTCCTGCAAACTGTTGAACTGGTCGCTGCCCGCCGGCAGCTTGCCGGCGTTGAGCTGATCTTCCAGCCAGATCCACTGGAAGAAGGCCGCTTCATACAGCGAGGTCGGGGTGTCGGCATTGTTCTCCAACAGCTTCGGTTCGCCGATGCCATCCCAGGCCAGGTCGAGACGTGAGTAGAGCGACGGCTGGTTGGTTTTCCACGACTGGCGCACAAAACCCCAGGTGTGTTTAGGGATGCGGAATTTGGTCATCAGCTCATCGCTGGCGATCACTTTTTCCACCACCTGGAGGCACATCTGATGTAGCTCAGCGGTGACCGCTTCCAGCTTTTCCACCTGCGCGAGGGTCAGCTTGTAATACGCCTCTTCGCTCCAGTAGGGCTCGCCGTACATGGTATGGAAGTTGAAACCGTACTCGGTCGCTTTCTCGCGCCAGTCCGGGCGCTCGGTAATACTGACTCTTTCCATGTTGCTTAGCCGCCCATTGAGCGAGAAGAGGACGTTGAGCCTGCGGCGCTACGCTGCATGGTCGACTGTTTCGCTACCGACTCGCCAAAGCCGCCGCGGGTGACGGTGGTGGTGGTGGCTGGCTTCGGCGCCATCGCGGTTTTCGGCACGTTCATGGTGCGGCCCGGCTGGGCGGCGCCATAGCTCTTGCCGCTGGCGTCAGTGTACTGACCGTAGGCCGGGCTGGCCGGATTTTTCGAGCTGAACAGCGGCTGCTGTTGCGCCATGCCGCCGCCCATCAGGCGGCCCATCATGTAGCCGGCCATCAGCGGCATCCAGAAGCTGCCGCTGCTTTGCGCCTGCGCCTGGTTTTCCGGGGCGACGCCCGCCTGGGCTGGCGTCTGCTGGCACTGGCCTTCGCCAAACTCGGCGACGCAGTCTTCGCGGGTGGCATACTTCGGCGCAGTGCGCTCTGCCTCTTTTACCGCGTTGGTGTAGGCCGTGGTGCATTCGGCTGCTTTGCCCGGGTTGGCGGCGGAGCAGTCATCGGCGTTCTGGTACAGCGACACCGTTTCGTCGCTTTTTTCACAACCGGCGAGCATAAAGACCGCGGTAACGGCCAGCGCGACCGGCGTCAGATGGCGTGCGCTCCAGCTTTTGCGGAACGACGAATGATTAATATTTTTTGTCCGTTTCATATTTGTCTTCCAGGACCCAGTGGTATGGCGTGTGTTAACGCTCAGGATAGAGGATGAGTGGTTGAAAATGAAGCGAAGAGGGGCGCTAAGCGGGGGATCTTTACGTTGCCTTACGTTTAACGCATCGCCTGTCCGACGGACAGGCGATGCGCATCACAGTATGAGAATTACTGACGGAACGGATTGCTGCCGCTGCTCTGGGTGGTCCGTGCGGACGCCGGCTTCACCGCCGCGGTAGTGTTGCCGTAGCCATCAGCGGTGGCATCCTGTTGCGGATTTTCCGGCGCGACGCTATCTGCGGAGGTGGAGATGGGTTTACCCAGCGTGTTGTTCAGGGCGACCAGATCCTGCTCGTTCAGGGTACCTAACGCCGACTTAATGTTCAGCTCGTTGATCAGGTAGTTGTAGCGCGCATTCGAGAGCTGCTGCTTAGCGTTATACAGCGTAGTGGTGGCATCGAGGACGTCAACGATAGTACGCGTACCCACCGAGTAGCCAGCTTCCATGGCATCCAGGGAGCTTTGCGCAGAGACCACCGCCTGTTTGTAGGCGTTGATGCTGCTGATGGAGGCGTTCACGTTGTTAAACGATGAACGCACAGTCTGCACGACGCTGCGGTGGGCGCTTTCCAGCTGCTCGCTGGCGCCGACGAAGTTGTATTGCGCTTGCTTGACCTGCGAGGTCACCGCGCCGCCCTGGTACAGTGGCAGAGAGAAGTTCAGGCCGATTTGGTTATGCCCGGCATCGTTATCCTGGTATTGCTGAGGATTATTATGGGTTTTTGAACCACTGTAGCTAGTATTCGATATCCCACTCGACGCGGATAGGCTGAGCGTCGGCAAATGGCCGTCCTGCGCCTGGCGAATCTGCTCGCGAGCCAGGTCCTGGTTCAGACGCGCCTGCAGCAGCGACAGGTTGCGGTTCTCCGCTTCCTTCAGCAGGGCGTTGACCGCCTGCGGCTTGTTGGTTTTGAAGCCATTCACGTTCAGGGAGGCCAGCTCCGGATAGTAGTTACCGGTGACCTGACGCAGTTCTTCGACGGCGTTGTCGAGATCGTTACGCGCGGTGACTTCGTTCGCCAGCACGGCATCGTATTGTGAACGGGCGTTCTGTACGTCGGTGATCGCCACCAGGCCTACGTTAAAGCGCTGCGTGGTTTGATCCAACTGGCGGTAAATGGCCTGTTTCTGCGCTTCGGTATAGGAGAGCGTGTCGATGGCGGCCAGCACTTTAAAATAGGCCGTCGCGGTATTCAGAATCAGTGTTTGCTGATCGGTCTGATACGTGACATCCTGAATCCCTGCCGTTTTTTCCTGCAGCGTCAGGGCGCGCCATTTCGACATATCAAACAGAACCTGCGTTAACTGCAGCGAACCGCTGGTGACGTTAGAGTTGACGCCGTTGCTGTCGCGATAGCCATTGGTATAGGTATAATCCGCTCCCAGCCCAAGCTGAGGCAGTAATGGACTGCGCGCTTCGTTGATCTTTTCGAACGCGGCGTCACGATCGGCTGCCGATTTACGCAGATCGGGGTTGCTGATGCGTGCCTGCTGGTAAACCTGAAGCAGGTTTTCCGCCTGGCTCATGGCGCTGAACCCGGTCAGGCTCAGGCCGATAAGAATGGGGAGCAATTTCTTCATTTGCATTCCTTGTTGTGAAGCATTTAGCGCTGGTCTAATTCTAAGAAAAATTCCGCTGATTGTATCGATTCTGCCGCCGTAAAAAGTTGGCGTTACGTGCCATCCGGCGGTAATTTGCACCAATCTAACATACGGACCGTAAAACGGTAGCCAAACGGTTTGGAAATCCCTAATTTCAGATTCGCAGGACATGACAATGAGCAAACCCACGCAGCAGGGAATTACCTTCTCCAAAAATGATGTAGAAATTATTGCACGCGAAACGCTATATCGTGGTTTTTTTTCGCTCGATTTATACCGTTTTCGCCACCGCCTGTTTAACGGCGGCATGAGTGGCGAAATCACCCGTGAAATTTTTGAGCGCGGGCACGCCGCCGTCTTGCTACCCTTTGACCCGGTGCGCGACGAAGTGGTGCTGGTCGAACAAATCCGTATCGCCGCCTATGATACCAGCGAGAGCCCGTGGCTGCTGGAGATGGTCGCCGGCATGATTGAAGCGGGTGAAACGGTGGAAGATGTTGCCCGTCGGGAAGCGCTGGAGGAGGCCGGGCTTGAAGTTGGGCGGACGAAACCAATATTAAGCTATCTGGCCAGTCCCGGCGGCACCAGCGAACGGTTATCGATCCTGGTGGGAGAAGTTGATGCATCGACGGCAAAAGGCATTCACGGCCTGGCCGAGGAAAACGAGGATATTCGGGTGCATGTGGTGAGTCGGGAGCAGGCTTACCAGTGGGTAGAAGAGGGGAAAATCGACAACGCAGCGTCTGTCATCGCTCTGCAATGGCTACAGCTGCATTATCAGACATTACGACACGAGTGGAAAAAATGAAGCGTTATACACCTGACTTCCCAGAAATGATGCGCCTGTGCGAAACCAATTTCGCCCAGCTGCGCCGCCTGCTGCCGCGAAACGACGCGCCCGGCGAAACGGTGAGCTATCAGGTGAGCAACGCGCAGTATCGGTTAACGATAACAGAATCAACGCGCTACACTACGCTGGTGGAGATTGAGCAAACGGCGCCGAGCATCAGCTACTGGAGCCTGCCGTCGATGACGGTACGTCTTTATCATGACGCGATGGTCGCTGAAGTGTGTTCAAGCCAGCAGATCTTTCGCTTTAAAGCGCGGTATGATTATCCGAATAAAAAGTTGCATCAACGCGACGAAAAGCATCAAATTAACCAGTTTTTAGCCGACTGGCTAAGATATTGTTTAGCACATGGAGCAATGGCGATTCCGGTTTGTTAGCGTCATAAACCTACCTAAGGACACCATTTGGAAAGCCTGTTGAACCTGACTGTTGCTGGTGGGGCGCCAGTCAGGATATTACAAATCACCGACACCCACCTTTTTGCCGAAAAGCATGAGACGCTTCTGGGCGTGAACACCTGGGAGAGTTATCAGGCGGTTCTTGACGCGATCCATGCTGAAAAGCGGCCATGCGATCTGATCGTCGCGACGGGCGATCTGGCGCAGGATCAATCCTCCGCAGCCTATCAGCACTTTGCTGAAGGGATTGCGAGCTTTAGCGTGCCTTGCGTCTGGCTGCCGGGCAATCACGATTTTCAGCCCGCGATGTACAGTTCGCTTCAGGATGCGGGGATTTCACCGGCAAAATGTGTCTTTGCGGGGGACCAGTGGCAAATTCTGCTCCTCGACAGTCAGGTGTTTGGCGTTCCGCACGGTGAGTTGAGCGACTATCAGCTTGACTGGCTGGAGACAAAACTGGCTGCCGAACCGAATCGCAATACGCTGCTGTTACTGCATCATCACCCGCTGCCGGCGGGCTGTAGCTGGCTCGATCAGCACAGCTTACGCAACTCTGCGGCGCTGGACGGCGTGTTGGCGAAATTCCCGCGCGTGAAAAATTTGCTGTGCGGGCACATTCACCAGGAACAGGATCTCGACTGGAATGGTCGCCGCCTGCTCGCGACGCCCTCTACCTGCGTGCAATTTAAGCCACACTGCGCCAACTTTACGCTGGATACCATCGCACCGGGCTGGCGCTGGCTGGAGCTGCATGCCGATGGCACGCTGACCACCGAAGTTTGCCGTCTGGCCGGGGCCGAATTCCGCCCGGATACCGCTTCGGAAGGCTATTGATGTCGACGCTTCTCTATCTGCATGGGTTCAACAGCTCACCGCGTTCGGCGAAAGCGACGCAGCTCCGCCAGTGGCTGAGCGCGCATCATCCCCACGTGGAGATGATTATTCCACAGCTGCCCCCTTATCCGGCGGATGCGGCAGAGATGCTGGAATCGATCGTGCTGGAACACGGCGGCGAATCGTTTGGCGTTGTCGGGTCGTCGCTCGGCGGCTACTACGCCACCTGGCTGTCGCAGTGCTTTATGTTGCCCGCTGTCGTCGTCAACCCGGCGGTCCGGCCATTTGAGCTGTTAAGGGACTTTCTTGGCGAAAACGAGAACCCCTACACCGGCCAACAATATGTGCTAGAGTCACGCCATATTTACGATCTCAAAGTTATGCAGGTCGACCCGCTTGAAGCGCCCGATCTTATCTGGCTGCTGCAACAGACGGGAGATGAAGTGCTGGATTACCGCCAGGCAGTGGCGTATTACGCATCCTGCCGCCAGACTGTAGAAGAGGGCGGTAACCATGCTTTCACGGGCTTTGAAGATCATTTCACCCAGATTGTCGATTTTCTTGGACTGCACAGCCACTGACAATCAATGCGAATTGCTAGCTTAAATCATGACGCAAACCTATAACGCTGATGCCATTGAGGTACTCACCGGGCTTGAGCCGGTTCGCCGCCGCCCGGGGATGTACACCGATACGACGCGCCCAAACCACCTGGGCCAGGAAGTAATTGATAACAGTGTGGACGAAGCGCTGGCAGGCCATGCCAAACGCGTGGACGTTATCCTGCACGCCGATCAGTCGCTGGAAGTCATCGACGACGGCCGCGGCATGCCGGTAGATATCCACCCGGAAGAGGGCGTTCCCGCCGTTGAGCTGATCCTCTGTCGTCTGCACGCGGGCGGTAAGTTCTCCAACAAAAACTACCAGTTCTCCGGCGGCTTGCACGGCGTGGGGATCTCCGTGGTTAACGCCCTGTCAAAGCGCGTGGAAGTGAACGTCCGTCGCGACGGCCAGGTGTATAACATCGCGTTTGAAAACGGCGAAAAAGTGCAGGATTTGCAGGTCGTCGGGACGTGCGGTAAACGCAACACCGGCACCAGCGTCCACTTCTGGCCTGACGAGAGCTTCTTCGACAGCCCACGCTTTTCTGTTTCCCGTCTCACGCACCTGCTGAAAGCCAAAGCGGTGCTGTGCCCGGGCGTGGAAATCACCTTTAAAGACCACGTTAATAATACCGAACAAACCTGGTGCTACGCCGATGGTCTGAACGACTACCTGTGCGAAGCGGTTAACGGCCTGCCAACCCTGCCGGAAAAACCGTTCGTCGGGAATTTCGAAGGCGATACTGAAGCGGTGGACTGGGCGCTGCTGTGGCTGCCGGAAGGCGGCGAGCTGCTGACGGAAAGCTATGTCAACCTGATCCCAACGCTGCTCGGCGGGACGCACGTCAACGGCCTGCGTCAGGGGCTGCTGGACGCGATGCGCGAGTTCTGCGAATACCGCAACATTCTGCCGCGCGGCGTGAAGCTTTCCGCAGAAGATATCTGGGACCGCTGCGCCTACGTGCTTTCCGTGAAGATGCAGGATCCGCAGTTTGCCGGTCAGACTAAAGAGCGCCTGTCGTCACGCCAGTGTGCGGCGTTCGTCTCCGGCGTGGTGAAAGATGCGTTTACCCTGTGGCTGAACCAGAACGTTCAGGCCGCAGAAATGCTGGCTGAAATGGCCATCTCCAGCGCCCAGCGTCGTCTGCGCGCCGCGAAGAAAGTGGTGCGTAAAAAGCTGACCAGCGGACCTGCGCTGCCGGGCAAGCTGGCGGACTGTACCGCGCAGGATCTCAACCGCACCGAGCTGTTCCTGGTGGAAGGGGACTCGGCAGGCGGATCGGCCAAGCAGGCGCGCGATCGTGAATATCAGGCGATCATGCCGCTCAAGGGTAAGATCCTCAACACCTGGGAGGTTTCTTCTGATGAAGTGCTGGCCTCGCAGGAAGTCCACGATATCTCGGTCGCGATCGGCATCGATCCGGACAGCGACGATCTGAGCCAGCTGCGCTACGGCAAGATCTGTATCCTCGCGGATGCGGACTCCGATGGCCTGCACATCGCCACGCTGCTCTGTGCGCTGTTTGTGAAGCACTTCCGCGCGCTGGTGAAAAACGGTCACGTCCACGTGGCGCTGCCGCCACTGTACCGTATCGACCTTGGCAAAGAAGTCTACTATGCGCTGACGGAAGAAGAGAAAGCGGGCGTGCTGGAACAGCTTAAGCGCAAGAAGGGCAAACCGAACGTTCAGCGCTTTAAAGGGTTGGGTGAGATGAACCCGATGCAGCTGCGTGAAACCACGCTGGATCCGAATACCCGCCGTCTGGTGCAGCTGACCATCAGCGATGAAGATGAACAGCAAACTAACGCCGTGATGGATATGCTGCTGGCCAAGAAACGTTCTGAAGACCGACGTAACTGGCTACAGGAGAAAGGCGACATGGCGGATATAGAGGCCTGATACCGAAAAAGCCCTGCGATGCAGGGCTTTTTTTTGCCCGGCGGCGCTACGCTTGCACGGGCCTACGGGATGGGTAGGCCGGGTAAGGCGCAGCCGCCACCCGGCAAAAAAGCCGCTCATCACGATGAATGATTTTTCCGGTACTGCAACGGCGTCTCGCCAATCCCCTTTTTAAACGCGCTGATAAACCACGTCACGTCGGAAAATCCCGCCTGTGCGGCAATGTCTCGCACGCTCGAATCCGTGTGGAGTAAACACTCGCACGCCTTACGCAACCTTAGCGTGTTCAGGTAGTCGTGAATTTTTTCGCCCGTTTCCGCATGGAATTTTCGCGATACGTAACTGCGCGATTTACCCAGCTCTGCGGCCAGCGCATCCAGACGAAATTTCTCCTGATAATGCTCGTCGAGCCAGAACATGACCTGGCTGGCGATCCCCTGGCTGTTGCCCGGCTCGCCGTCGCGATCGTCGGGCAGCATCGCGAACAGGCCGATCAGCAGGCTGGCGATGCTCTCGCCGTTCATCGGCGGTTTATAGCAGCTAAAGAGATGGTCGATATGGTGGTGACAGTGGGCTAAATCGGCGACCCACGCTTCGCCGCCACGGCGTGACAGCCGCTCCAGGCGCTGCCGGGTCTGGGGAAAATCCCGCAGGATCTTCAGCACCGCGTGCTGGTCGAGATGAATAATGGTGCGGCGGTAAATTGCCTCCGCCTGTTCGTCCACCATGACCTTATGCAGCGTAAAAGGCGGGAAGAAAAACAGTCGTCCGGGGCGCATGGTGTAGTGACGATTATCAACAATCGCCACGCCAAAGCCCTCTTCCACATAGAGGATCTCCAGACACTGATGCCAGTGATGGTAGCGCACCGTATTGGCAAACAGGCGGCTGAACGAGGCTACGGTATCGTTCAGGGTGATCAGTTCAAGAAGATCGGATGTTGGCGTGTCGCGCATAGTGCAATAAAACTCAACTTTTTCCCGTCTGACTGTCTTTATAAACCACCTTTTTAAATTTTCTCAACTGGAGGTTTATTCATCGTTCATGCCTGTGACATGGCTAACATTTCTGCCCCTTGCGGATTCACTATGCTTTGCCGCAGTTGATTACGAGGGCGAACCGATGTGGGCGGCAAACATAGAAAAATCAAATCCGTTGTCTTCACGCCAGGAGGTAGTGGCGTCGTTGAATACACTTTTACAGGCGCTGGACACGCAATTTCCGGCGAACCGTTCACGATTCCCGCTGGGCGACACCTGCGCCCATTACACCGCGGATATTGCGCAGATGGAGGGACTTTCCCGTGCGCTGTGGGGACTGTTTCCGCTGATGGCGTCCGGCGAAAGCACGCCGTTCAGCGAGAAGTACCTTACTGCCATTAAGCTGGGTACCGACCCGCAAAGCAGCGGCTACTGGGGTGAAACCGGCCCGTACGATCAGCGTCTGGTAGAGATGGCGGCCTACGGTCTGGGGCTCGCTCTGCTGGGAGATAAACTCACCGCGCACTTTACCAGGCGCGAGGTGATGAACCTGCACGCGTGGCTCAACCAAATCACCGACGCGCAGATGCCGGACAGCAACTGGAACTATTTTGCCATTATGGTCCAGCTCGGCTTTAAGCGCGCTGGCCTGCCGTACGATCAGGCCGCCATTGACCACCGCTTTGCGCTGATGGACGCCTACTACCTCGGCGACGGCTGGTATTCCGACGGTCCCGGCCGCCCGAAAGATTACTACATCTCCATGGCTTTTCATTTCTACGGCCTGATTTACGCCACCCTGAGTGACGACGAGGCGAAGGCGAAGGTGCTGCGCGAGCGCTCGCGCCTCTTCGCGGAAGACTTTATCTACTGGTCCGCCGCCGATGGCGCCTCGGTGCCGTTTGGCCGCAGCCTGACCTACCGCTTTGCCATGGTCGCCTTCTGGAGCGCGGTGGCCTTTTCTCAGCTGGACGTCTTCACCCCGGGCATCGTGAAGGGCATTGTGCTGCGGCATCTGCGCTGGTGGCAGCAGCAGTCGATTGTCGATCGCGACGGTATTCTCACCCTGGGGTTTGCGTATCCGAACCTGGCGATGTGCGAGGATTACAACTCCCCCGGTTCACCGTACTGGGCGCTGAAAACCTATCTGATCCTGGCGCTGCCGGAAGCACACCCGTTCTGGCAGGCGGAAGAACAACCGCTGCCCGCGCTTGCTGAAAAACATGTGATTCCGCATGCGCAGCAGATCCTGATGCATTCGAAAGATTCGCAGCACGTCGTCATGCTCACCGCCGGTCAGCTGGAGCTGAACAACTACGTCAACACCGAAGCGAAATACACCAAGTTTGCCTACTCCAGCCGCTTCGGATTCACCCTTGAGCGCGGGCGTTTTGGCCTGAAGCATGCCGCCTGCGATTCCATGCTGCTGCTGGCGGACGGAGATGACTATTTCCGCGGTCGTCGCGAGTGCGAAGAGGTTCGGGTAGACGAAAATTACCTTTTCTCGCGCTGGTCGCCGTGGCGCGACGTGCAGATTGCGACCTGGCAGATCCCGTTCGGGGAGTGGCACCTGCGCCTGCACCGTATCAACAGCGCGCGCACTCTGCAAACCGTCGAGGGCGGCTTTGCGGTGATGAAAACCGCCCACCAGGTGCGCGATCGCGGTTGTTATCTGTTAGCTGAAAACGGCAGCAGCGTCATTGTCGATCTCTCGCCGATCATTCAGCGCCAGCCAGACAGCATCGTCACGCCGCCGAACAGCAGCATTATGTTTGCGGAGTGCGCCTCCATTCCGCTGTTAAAAGCCGACCTCCCGCAAGGGGAAAGCTGGCTCTGTTGCGCCGTTCTGGCTGGCGGAAAACAGCCCGCTGCGGCGACGCCGCAGCTGAATATAACCCATAACCAGGTCGTGATTAGCGAACCCGGAAGCGAACGTAAGCTGTCGTTCACATTATAAAAATCTGGCCCTACACCCCGGCGAGGATGATATGAAAAGCACATCGACAACCAACAGAACTGAATATTACAAAATCAGTAGCTTTATCTTTCTCTATTTCTTTACCTGGTCTGCCAGTATTGGTCTGCTGGCGATCTGGCTCGGTCAGAAAGCCAACCTGAGCGGATCGGTGATTGGAACCGTCTTTGCGGTGAACGGGATATTCTCCGTTATTCTCAAGCCGATCTACGGCTATATTCTCGATAAGATCGGCATGAGCAAATATCTGCTCTATTTTGTGGTGATCATGTCGGCCCTGATGGCGCCATTCTTTATTTACGTTTACCAGCCGCTGTTAATGTCTAATACCCTGCTGGGGATTATTATCGGCGCGCTCTATTTAAGCTTTGCCTGGTACGCGGGCGTGGCGGCGTGTGAATCCTATTCCGACCGCTTTAGCCGTTTGAATGGCATGGAGTTCGGGCAGATCCGTATGTGGGGTTCGCTCGGTTGGGCGGTGGCGTCATCTTTCTCCGGCCTGCTGTTCAACCTCTCACCGGCGTATAACTTTATTCTCGGCAGCGTGGCGTCGGTGGTGATGCTGATTGTCCTTCTGAGCCTGAAAGTGAACACTAACTCCGCTCACGCAGGCGAGGTGCTGACGAAAGAGAAAATAGCCCCGTCTGACGTTTACGCCCTGCTGCGTAACCGCAAATTCTGGGCTTTCTGCCTGTACGTGGCGGGCGTGGCGTGGATGATGTTTATCGCCGAGCAGCAATTCTCGCGCTATTTCGTCACCTTCTTCGATGATATTCATGAGGGCAACGCCGTATTCGGCTATCTCGGGACCGTACAGTCGGGCATGGAATTTGTCATGTATATGGTGGTCCCGTTGTTTGTGAACTTTATTGGCGCCAAACGCGGGCTGTTAATTGTCGGGCTGGTGGTTGGGGCGCGTCTGATTATTTCCGGCATGTGTGATTCACACCTGTTAATTTCAGTACTTAAGCCGCTGTACGGTCTGGAAATTTGTCTCCTGCTGGTGTCGGTATTTAAATATATCGCCGAGCATTTCGACAAGCGTGTCAATGCCACCATGTATTTACTCGGCTATCAGGCGATGCTCTACGTTGGCAACGTGGTGGTCTCTTCCCCTGCCGGCTATATGTATGACCGTATTGGCTTTGAGCACACCTATATCATCATGGGCGCAACGGCGCTGACCTTTACCCTTATTTCTGCTTTTACGTTATCCGCCTGTCAGAGCAAATGGCGCGGGGCTCGTGCGCTGAACGTAGCAGAAACGTCAACACGATAAATTACGCCGTCAAAGAAGGAACCGAAATATGTTAAGTCGTATCAAAGAAGAACGTCTGCCTGTTATCGCTGCGCCCGTTGACTCCCACGCATTCAGCGATGAACTGAATTCGGCGCGCAGCCACGTTCTCGACCTGATTAGCCGTCATTTAACGGAGTTCGGCGACAAATTCCCGGCGGAAACCTGCCAGAACGGTTTTTATCCGCTGACTGACAACGTGGAGTGGACCACCAGCTTCTGGACCGGGCAGCTGTGGCTGGCATGGGAGATGAGCGGCGAGGAAAAATTCCGCGCGATGGCGGAAAAACACGTGCGCTCGTTTGGCCTGCGCATCGCCGGGCGCAACGACACCAACACCCACGATTTAGGCTTCCTCTACACGCTTTCCTGCGTAGCCGCGTGGCGGCTGACCGGAAACCGCGAGGCGCGAGGCTTCTCGCTGCTGGCGGCGGAAGCCCTGCTGGAACGCTTCCACGAGAAGGCGAAGATCATCCAGGCGTGGGGCGATCTCTCCGATCCGGAGCAGGCCGGGCGGATGATCATCGACTGCAACATGAACCTGCCGCTGCTCTACTGGGCAACGGAGCAGACGGGCGATCCGCGCTTTGCCGACGCCGCAAAAGCGCACGTCATGCAGGCCGCGACGTACCTCATTCGTGACGATGCCTCCACCTTCCACACCTACTATATGGATGTGGCAACCGGCGCACCGCGCTACGGCAACACTCAGCAGGGCTACGCCGACGACTCCTGCTGGTCGCGCGGGCAGGCGTGGGGCATTTACGGTTTCCTGCTGAGCTATATCTATACCGGCGACGAAACGATGATCGCCCTGTCAAAACGGCTGGCGAACTACTTCCTCAATCGCCTGCCGGAAGACTACGTCTGCCACTGGGATCTGGCGCTGGTGGGCACCGACGCACTGCGTGATTCTTCCTCGGCGGCAATTGCGGTGTGTGGACTGCTGGAGCTGGTGAAACATCTGCCGGTCACAGATCCGGATCGCGAACGTTACCTCGAATGGGCGAAAGGGATTATGTCCTCGCTGACAAAGCACTATCTGATGGGCAAAGAAGAGAAGGGCAACGGGCTGCTTAAGCACTCGGTGTATCACCTGGCGAGCAATAAAGGCGTGGATGAGTGCGCGAGCTGGGGCGATTACTTCTACGTCGAGGCACTGGTGCGTTTTACGCAGAGCTGGAAACTGTACTGGTAAAAACAGTCGGGGGGTAACCCCCGACTTATCGATCACGCTTTTGGAATACGCAGCGTCTGGCCGGGATAGATTTTATCCGGGCTGGAGAGCATTGGGCGGTTAGCCTCAAAAATCTTGTTGTACTGATTGGCATCGCCGTACACGGTTTTAGAGATTGCGCTCAGGGTATCGCCGGATTTCACCGTATAGTAGGTGGCTTCCTCTTTGGCATCTGTCGCGGTGATATTGTTTTCCACTTCGCTGACGCCCGCGATGTTGCCGACGGCGACCTGGATTTTTTCTTTCTGCTCCTGCGTCAGCCCGTCGCCCGTCACGCTGGCCTTGCCGTCAGTGACGTTAACCTGAACCTTATCGGAACCGGGAATGTTCAGTTTCTTGAGGTGCTCGGTGATTTTGTCGCTCTGACCTTTATGATCGGTCAGGTTATCCCACAGCTTTTCGCCTGCTTCTTTTACGAAGTTAAAAAGTCCCATTCCATCCTCCTGTTAAACATGAAGTCAGAATAAGCATAGCAGTTGAGTGTTAAGGTGATAAAAAAAGCCCGGTGGCGTTAACGCTTACCGGGCCCGGGAGGGAAGTTGTAGGCCGGGTAAACGCAGTGCCACCCGGCAAATTTCACAGAACTTAAACCCCTTGCTCCAGAATACGGATGTGGGTTTCCAGAACGTCCCCTTTCACCGCGTCGCTCCACGCTTTCATATGCGCGGTCTGCAAATGGGCTTCAAGGTGCGCGACGGTTTCCCACTGCTCCACCATGATGATGGAGTCTGGCGCGGTCGCCTGGAAGCTTGCGCTGGTGGCGGCGTCCACCATCGGCGCGTAGCCGTGGCAGCCTTCTTCTTTCAGTACGGTCGGGATGATCTTCGCGAACTCATCCAGTACCGCCTGGCGGTGATGTTGGCCAGGACGCGTACGGATTTCAGCAATAACGGTAAGCATAATTAACTCCTTCTAATTCCAGGCTACCAGTTAAGCAAAAATTTCCGCGAGATGCTTGCGATATTCTG
>OKKG01000126.1_pt1 | contig 36404 bp, 34 predicted proteins | sample 1612731 | NCBI WGS metagenome assembly OKKG01 (sample SAMN04436816, study PRJEB24849) | human gut metagenome | biome: human gut; feature: NICU; material: stool | host: Homo sapiens | place: USA: Saint Louis, MO | collected 2011-05-09 | reverse complement strand
CTACAGCTTGTCGTATCGTTTAAAAGAAAAATCTCCATTTCCATACTCTAAAAGAAGTCCGCGAGCGCAAGCTGATGTGGTGTGACTCCACAACCGACAGTATAGTCTGGATGGGAGAAGACGAGAGACGAATAGACTGACAGCTATTCTGATCTGTTTAGAGCTGATGCATAGGAATAAAACGTTAGGTGCTATGATTGATTAGCGGTATTTTTCAATGGAGACCAGCTAAAGTGACTAGAATGTTCTCTAGTTTAAGCTTTGTTTAAATAGTTTAGAGTAGAATGATGGGGTAGACGTCTTTCCAGCTTCTCTAATTTTTAAAAAATTGGAGGAACCTGTTATGACAAATACACGTAAACTGACCCTAGTGGCTGTTTTATCCGCACTATCTTTTATTTTGATGTTCTATCAATTTTCTTTCTTGATAGATTTCTTCAAAATTGATTTGAGTATCATCGCCATTTTGTTGGCTTTGGTCTTGTTGGATTTTAAAAGTGCTGTTTGGGTGACCTTGATTCGATCTGTTCTTAAATTAGCTCTTAATAATAAGGGGCTTGAAACTTTGATCGGACTACCAATCAATATCATTGGAGTTCTTGTTTTTGTTCTTGCTTTTGCATGGATTTGGAACAAGGAACGGACCCATGGCCGATTTGTCCTGGCTACGATTATTGGAACGATTAGCTTGAGTATCACGATGGTATTGGTGAACTATGTCTATGCAATCCCTTTGTATGCTCGCTTTATGAACTATGATATTTCGAAAACACTAGGGCTTGTCCACTATTTAGCCGCAATGGTTGCACCCTTTAACCTGATCGAAGGAGTGATTTGGGCCATCGCATTTGGATTGATCTACACTCTTTTGCAACCGATTTTGAAAAAATATGAAAAATAAACAACAACATTGGGCGAAGGCAAGCTTCGCCCTTCTCATTTTTGTCATTCTCGGGTATGTGATTCGTTTCTACCCGCAACAATTAACTGGTTTTGATAGCGCGCTTCAATCTACTATTCGAGGCGATCTGCCTGCACCACTGACAGCCTTCTTTACCAAGGTAACCCATGTCATGGATACCAAGATCATTGTCATCTGGGTGGGTCTTTTGCTAGCTGTCTTTGCCTGTAAGAAATGGTACAGCGAAGCCCTCTTTCTGGGGAGCAATCTGGTATTGACTGGTCTTTTGGTTCTTCTTCTAAAGAATATCTACCAGAGACCGAGACCAAGTATTCTTCATCTAGTAGAGGAAAAAGGCTTTTCTTTTCCAAGTGGTCATTCACTGGCGTCTACCCTTGTTTTGGGAAGTTTGATCATCATCATCAGCCAACATGTAAAAAATAAAACAGTCCGCTATTGCCTTCAAGGCTTGCTGGTTCTGGGAATCGTGACCATTGTGGTTTCCCGCGTTTATGTCGGGGTCCACTATCCATCAGACGTTCTTGGCAGTATGATTTTGGGCCTTGCTGTCTTACAGTTTGAGTATCCCTTGTATGATCGCTTGCGATTTCAATGGCGCTTTACAGGCAAGCAAAAATAAGCATCTAACAACTAGGAGTTGAACTCGCGTTTTGAGTTCGACTCTTTTTTTGCTATAATGAAGGGTATGAAATCCTACAATACCTTGAATGATTATTATCGAACCTTATTTGGAGAAAAGACCTTTAAAGTCCCTATTGATGCAGGCTTTGATTGTCCCAATCGAGACGGAACAGTCGCCCACGGTGGCTGTACTTTTTGTACGGTCTCGGGTTCAGGAGATGCCATTGTGGCCCCAGAAGCTCCGATTCAAGAACAGTTTTACAAAGAGATTGATTTTATGCATCGGAAATGGCCAGATGTGAAGAAGTACCTGGTCTATTTTCAAAATTTCACTAACACCCACGATAAAGTGGAAGTCATTCGAGAGCGGTATGAACAGGCCATCAATGAACCAGGAGTGGTAGGAATCAACATTGGTACGCGTCCGGACTGTTTACCAGATGAGACCTTGGCCTACCTAGCAGAGCTGACAGAGCGCATGCATGTGACGATTGAGTTGGGGCTTCAGACGACTTATGAAGCGACTTCTGAATTGATCAATCGGGCCCATAGTTATGACCTCTACGTTGAAACAGTCAAACGTATTCGACAACAGGTGCCCAAGGCAGAGATCGTCTCCCATTTGATCAATGGCCTTCCTGGGGAGACGCATGAGATGATGGTGGAAAATGTTCGCCGTTGTGTGACCGATAATGAAATTGATGGCATCAAGTTGCACCTCTTGCATTTGATGACCAATACACGGATGCAACGGGACTATCATGAAGGACGACTTCAACTCATGAGCCAGGAGGAGTATGTCAAGGTCATCTGTGACCAGTTGGAGATCATCCCCAAACACATTGTCATCCACCGGATTACAGGGGACGCGCCAAGGGATATGTTGATTGGCCCTATGTGGAGCCTCAACAAATGGGAAGTCCTAAACGCCATTGAAACTGAAATGCGTCGTCGTGGAAGTACCCAAGGATGTAAGCTAGAAGAAAAGGAGACTGCTGATGCTTCGACCACTTGAAATGGCCCATCAATTTTTAGCAGAGGTCATCACCAAAGAAGATGTGGTGGTGGATGCGACCATGGGAAATGGACATGATACGGCCTTTTTAGCTCAACTTGCAGGACAGGTCTATGCCTTTGATATTCAAGAGCAGGCACTTGTAAATACCCAAGAAAGATTGGAAAAGTTGGGACTTCAACAGGTCCGGTTGATTTTGGATGGCCACCAGCATGTGGACCAATATGTGGAGACCCTCAAAGCAGCTATTTTTAATCTGGGGTATCTGCCATCTGCAGATAAATCGGTCATTACTCTTCCAGCTACCACGATTGAAGCGATGGAGAAAATCTGTGCTCGCCTAGAAAAAGGTGGGCGAATGGCTATTATGATCTATTATGGTCACGAGGGAGGAGACATCGAGCGTGATGCGGTGCTGGACTTTGTCAGTCAGCTCCCTCAAAAAGACTATACAGCGACCATCTACCGGACACTGAATCAAGTGAATCAGCCACCGTTTTTAGTCATGATCGAAAAATTAGAAAGCTACCGTCATGGATAAAGAATATTTAAAGAATAAAATTGAAGGATTGAGACATCATTTTGTCGAATCAACTATCCACGAGCGTGCAATAGGTTTTTATGATGAAGCTCATATGACCAAAAAGATGCTCAAAATAAAAAAGAAATTGGTTTCGCTTGAGATGGAACGGTGCCAAAAGAAGATTGAGCACAAGGATGTAACCAAGACAGACCAAAAGATTGCGGAGTTAAAACAGCAATTTGAGACCTGTTGCCAAGAACGCTAAGGAGGGAGTGATATGGAACTACTCCTTTATGCAGTGATCTTTTCGATGATTTTGATCGTCTCAAATGCTACCAATAAACTTGTGCCGAGCCTTCCTCTGCCCTTGATCCAAATTTTACTAGGGATTGGTTGGGCCCTCTTTGTGCCAGAAGAAAATTTTCATCTGGATACCGAGCTTTTTCTGGCCTTGGTCATTGGCCCTCTCTTATTTCGAGAAGCAGAAGAAGCAGATATTACTTCCGTCTTAAAGCACTGGCGGGTCATCCTCTATTTGATTTTCCCAGTGATTTTTATCTCCACCATTAGTTTGGGCTGGGCAGCTCACTCCTTGTGGCTGAGCCTTCCATTAGCAGCCTGTATGGCAGTTGGGGCAGCCCTTGGGCCTACCGACTTAGTAGCCTTTGCTTCCCTGTCAGAGCGCTTTAGCTTTCCAAAGCGGGTTTCGAATATCTTAAAAGGTGAAGGATTACTAAATGATGCCTCAGGTCTAGTTGCCTTTCGAGTGGCCTTGGCAGCTCTTGCGACCGGAAGTTTCTCTCTTGGAGAGGCAGGGGTTTCCTTAGGAATCTCCATCATTGGAGGATTTGCAGTGGGGATCTTGACGGCCTTTGTGAACCGGTGGCTGCAAACCTTGCTCTTGAGTGTTCGCGCTAGTGATATTGCCAGTGAATTGTTATTAGAACTGAGTCTCCCTCTGTTGACCTTCTTCTTAGCAGAAGAACTCCATGTCTCTGGTATCATTGCAGTAGTTGTGTCAGGAATCTTAAAAGCCAGTCGCTTTAAGCACATTACCCTCCTTGAAGCGCGGGTAGATACTGTGAGTCATACTGTCTGGAATACGGTCAACTTTATCTTAAATGGTTCGGTCTTTGTCATCTTAGGAATGGAATTGGAAATGATTGCCAAGCCCATCTTAAGTAGTCCCATTTACAATAATCTTCTTTTAGTTCTTTCGGTCTTTCTGTTGACAGCCTTGCTCTTTTTGATTCGTTTTGTCATGGTTTACCTCTTTTATTGGTTCCGAACGGCTCGACTAAAAAAATCGTTGAGAAATTATCTAAAAGATGCCTTATTGCTGACTTTTTCGGGTGTGAAGGGAACGGTTTCGATTGCGACGATTCTTTTGATTCCAACCAAGATCGAAAAAGAATACCCTATCCTACTCTTTTTAGTGGCAGGAGTTACCCTTGTCAGCTTTATTGCTGGCTTAGTGGTACTTCCAAATTATCAGAAGACAAGGAAGAAACCAATGACTACCTGATGCAGATCGCGATTTTAAATGATGTCGTCATGGAATTAGAAGCAGACCTAAAGAATAGCAAGCACAAGGGTCCCTTGTATGCGGCGATTGATAACTACCATGGCCGCATAGAAAACTTGATTCTAGGCCAAGAAAACAGGCTCATTCAAAAGGACTGGGAACAGTTGAAGCTCCTGATTTTGAGTATTGAAAGTGACGGCTTGGAACAGGCTTATGAAGAAGGGAAGATTCGAGAGCGGGGCTACCGTGTCTACCAACGCTATCTTCGCAATATGGAACAACGTGTCAATCGCAATCTTTCGTCTCGTTTAACCTATTACCTCTTGGTGTCTTTCCGTCTCTTGCGTTTATTAGTCCATGAGATCTTAACTTTTGGATCTGGCTTGCGAAACTGGTGGACCCGAGAGGACAGCAAGTTAGAGGCCATTGATTATGACCAGATTGCGGCCCTTTATCTGGCCAATACGGAAATCATCATCGAAAGTTTGGAAGACCTCAAGGGGGTTTATCGGAGCAGTTTGATTTCTTTCCTACAAGAATCTCGTCTGAGAGAGACAGCTATTATTACCAGTGGGGCCTTTGTGGAGCGGGTTATTAATCGCGTGAAACCAAATAATATCGATGAAATGTTGAGAGGCTATTATTTGGAGCGTAAGATTATTTTTGAATATGAAGCGCAACACCTGATTACCGCCAAGCAAGCGCGTCGCATGCGTCAAAATGTCAATGAATTAGAAAGCTACTCCCTAAGAGAAAGTGCCAATACACTTCCATACGATTTGATCGAGTATGCACGAAATCGTTGAGATAAGAGTAAAAGAGGCTGGGACAAAAGTCCTAGCCTCTCAATTATTTTTGGATTGTCGATCAAGACGCAGTGGTTGAGTGGGCTCTACTACGCTGATTTCATCAGCTTTTACAACCCTACTCAACTGTGCGGAGGTGGGACGACGAAATCGAATTCTAACGAATTACCGATTTCTGTCCCACTCTCTTTTGCTTTATTTACTTTCTTTTCAGTGTGCGATTTCTGGTTTGACAAAGAGTCGCTCGTCACCAAGATCAATAAGGGATACTGGTGCTTCATAAAATTGGTTTAGGACTTTGGGAGTTAGGATCTTTTCCTTTGGTCCTTGCTCGACCACTTGGCCATTTTTGAGTAAGAGGACATGGGTCATGTCTTTTGTAATTTCCTCGGCATGGTGGGTGACGTAGATCATGGTAGGCGCGTGATCCAGTTGTTTGATATGATGGATCTGACGGAGGAGTTTTTCTCTGGCAAAGAGATCCAATCCACTAGAAGCTTCGTCAAAAATGATCAGATCTGGCTGGTCCATGAGGCTTCGTGCAATGAGAACGGTCTGCTTTTCTCCTTGGGAGAGCTCTCGGTATTTGCGACCGATCAAAGAGCTAGCCCCAATTGAAGTTAGCATATCCCGTGCCCAGTTTAGTTCTTCCTCCCCGTATGCAGTATATAAAATACTGCTCTTGTATTGACCAGTTAGGACAATTTGCTCTGTCAAAAGATGTTCTGGCAGTCTTTCTGAAATAAAGGAGCTAACGATCCCAATACGCTTCCGTAACTCAGGAATACCCCCTTCTCCAAAGCGGGTTCCAAGGACCGTTACCTGGCCAGAACTAGCCCAGTATTCAGACATGAGCAGTTTGAGGAGGGTCGATTTTCCTGCTCCATTTAAGCCTAAAATGGCCCAACATTCATTTTCTTTTACTTGCCAGTTAATCTCTTTTAAAAGGGCTTTTCCATTGCGGATCAAATTGACGTCTTGTAGTTCAATCAAATTATTCATAACTTCATCCTTTTGATTAAAATCTCCTTTATTCTATCATAAAATATGGTAGAATAGAAAACAGGAGGTAGGGAATGTTTCGAAATAGTAAATTGTTATTCTGGACATGTGAGATCTTATTATTGACGGTGATTTTCTATATTTGGAAATCAATGGGGACTTTAATTTCTCCATTTGTATCTGTTCTGAATACCATCCTCTTACCATTTTTAATTGCAGGTTTTTTATATTACATTACCAATCCGATTGTTGAATTGTTGGAAAAACACTTAAAAATCAAGCGTGTGTTTGGGATTTTGATCACCTTAGTACTCTTGTTTGGGATCATTGGCTTAGGGATCTTTTATCTGCTCCCCATCTTGATCAATCAGTTAACCAGCTTGATCAATTCGACTCAAGGGCTCTACTGGGAAGTCCAAAGTTTGGTTCGAAAACTCTCAACCAATCCTTTGTTCCAGAATGTAAATATCCAGTCGACGATTCAGCAGTTGAATCTCTCTTATATGGATATCCTACAAAATCTCTTGAATAGTGTGACCAACAGTTTAGGAAGTGTGGTTAACACCATTGTCAATACGGTCTTTATCTTAATCATGACCCCTGTCTTCTTGGTTTATTTCTTGATTGATGGCAAGAAGTTGTTGCCGATGTTAGAACGGACCATTTTACGCAATGACAAACTCCACATTTCAAGCCTCTTGGTTAGTTTGAATGAAACGGTCTCTCGCTATATTAGTGGTATTTCGATCGATGCTTTGATCATTGGAACACTAGCCTACATTGGCTATAGTTTTATTGGATTGAAGTATGCTTTGGTCTTTGCCATTTTTTCTGGGCTGGCCAACTTGATTCCCTATGTAGGACCAACCATCGGTTTGATTCCGATGATCATCACTTATGCTTTTACCGATATGGATATGATGATCAAAGCAGTCATTTACATGTTGATCATCCAGCAGATCGATGGCAATATTCTTTATCCGCGTATTGTTGGAGGCGTGATGAAGGTTCACCCGATTACCATTATGGTTCTCTTATTGCTCTCAAGTAATATCTACGGAATTATCGGGATGGTCGTCGCGATTCCAGTCTATTCGATTGGGAAAGAAATTGTAAAATTCTTGGTAAATCTTTATGATAACCACCGTGCTGCGAAGGAGCAGAAGAAAAAAGAAGAATTTGGTATCATTAATAAATCATAGACTCTAGCGCCTATATGGGCCTTGGAGTCTTTTTTGTACAGTTTTTTGAAAAAATGCTGGAAAAAAGTCAACAAGTGCTATGAAATGTGTTAAAATATAAGTGATTTTGAAAGAAAATATGAAAAGGTAGGAAAAGATGAGACTGCTCTTATCGAAAAAACAAAGACGCCAATTGCAATTATTGGAAATCTTGATTAAGGAAAAAAGATGGTTCCACTTAAAAGAGTTGGCCAAGCGTTTGGATTGTACAGAACGTTCGTTAAAAGAAGATTTGTCTAATCTTCGTAGTACATTTGATGACTTTTTAATTGAATCCTCTACCAATGGGATCAAGATCAGTTATGAGGATTCGGTTGGTCTTGAGGTGATTTACCATCACTTTTTTAAAGAATCACAAGCCTTCGCCTTGATTGAATATCTCTTCTTCCACAAGGATGTTTCCAATGAATATATTTGCAGAAAGTTTGATCTGAGTTACCAATCTTTCTACCGCTTGATTCGGACGATCAATCAGAAGCTTCAAACCAAATACAATGTAAAGATTGATTTGAAACCCTTGAATCTTGTCGGGGATGAAGTGGATGTTCGTTTCTTCTATGCCCAGTATTTTGCGGAACGTTATTACTATATGGAGTGGCCTTTCCCAGAATTTAAGGAAGAGGCCGTGACCGATTTGATCACCTTCTTCTTCAAGCTCTATGGCTATCCATTGACCTTCTCTGTCATCAAGTCTTATAAAGTTCTCTTGACAGTCTACTTGTCACGGATTAAACAAGGTTACTTTATCGATATGCCAACGACCTTTGAAGCCTATAAAGATCAGTATCAAGGGGTGACCAATGTTGAGGAGATGTTGCGCTACTTTAGTTTGCAGTTGGGTGTCGAGTTAAATGAAAAAGTGTTGGAGCAATTCTTCATCATCTTCATTCAAGAGAATTTCTATTTCAGCCCAGAAAGCTTGATCGAAGCTGCAGAAACAGATCCTTATGCCAAAGAGTCGACCAAACTCATCAAAGATATGTTCAAGGATCTATGCTATACCTATGAACTAGAAATTGAAAATCTTGATGAGATGTTAATGCATGTTCATAACACGTCTCATCTCGGCCGGAAGGAATTATTCTCTGAGTTCCTTTTATTTGATACCAAGACCAATACCAACGAAGATTTTATGAGCATCTTCCCTGCCTTTTATGATGATTTGAGGGACCATATCATCACTTATATGAAGACCATGAAGCATAATCTGAATGAAGAAATTATCAAGCACATGATCTACACGGTCTACACTCACTGGGAACGTCTCTTACCACAATTATTGCGCCGCCGGAAGTCCATTAAGGTCTTGATTATCAGTCGTTTTGATGACCACCATGCTAAATCCATGATCGATTTTCTAGATTTCTACTGTACGGATAACTTTGAATTTACGCAGATGATCAAGTATAATCTAACAGTAGAGGATATCGAAGCTTCAGATGCAGATGTCGTGGTGGCCAACTTTATGATGCCGGAATTAAAGAAAAAACCTTTTATCTGTACAAGTAGTCTCTCATCGCTAGAGCTGGTTGAAAAACTCAATGCCTTCTTTTATGATTTTACCAGTGCAGAGCACTAAAATCAGGACCTGGTCCTGATTTTTTGATGGTGAAAAAAGAAAATGACATAGAAGAATGCAGGCTCTCATATTTTGTGGTATAATATACGATATTATATACTGGAGGAAAGTATCCATGGAAGACCCTGGCAGTCAGGAAATTTTACTGGAATTTATTTTATTGATTGTTTTGACATTATTGAACGCCTTTTTCTCGGCAACCGAAATGTCAATGGTATCGTTGAATCGTTCTCGTGTAGTGCAAAAGGCTGAAGAAGGAGATAAAAAATACATTCGTCTTCTTAGCGTTTTGGAACAGCCCAACCATTTTTTATCCACTATTCAGGTGGGGATCACCTTGATTACCATCTTATCTGGGGCGAGTCTTGCAGATAGCCTTGGTCATGTTATTGCTGGATGGATGGGCAATACTAAAACGGCTGTTGCAGCTGGAAGCTTTTTATCTCTAGCGTTTTTGACTTATATTTCGATCGTATTTGGGGAACTCTATCCGAAACGAATCGCTATGAACCTGAAAGATGAGTTAGCTGTTCGAACGGCTCCGATTGTCATTTTATTAGGAAAAATTGTTAGCCCCTTTGTTTGGTTGCTTTCAGCGTCGACCAACCTTTTGAGCCGTATCACGCCAATGGAATTCGATGATCCGGATGAAAAGATGACGCGGGATGAAATCGAGTATATGCTGACCAATAGTGAAGCAACACTAGATGCGGACGAGATTGAGATGCTCCAAGGGATCTTTTCATTAGATGAAATGGTAGCGCGTGAAGTCATGGTGCCACGGACAGATGCCTTCATGGTTGATATCAATGATGATACCAAAGAAATTATTGAAAGTATCCTTAAGCAAAACTTTTCACGGATTCCTGTCTATGATGATGACAAGGACAATGTCATCGGCCTCATCCATACCAAACGTCTCTTGAACGAAGGATTTATCAATGGCTTTGATAATATTGTCTTAAGAAAGATTTTACAAGAACCTTTGTTTGTTCCAGAAACCATTTTTGTGGATGATCTTTTGAAGGAATTGCGCAATACGCAAAATCAAATGGCCATTCTACTCGATGAATATGGCGGGATGTCTGGTTTGGTTACTCTTGAAGACCTCTTAGAAGAAATCGTCGGTGAAATTGACGATGAGACTGACAAAGCTGAAATTGATGTTTTTGAAATTGGGGATAATACTTATGTCGTGCAAGGAGCTATGTCACTAAACGACTTTAATGAATACTTTGGCGTTGAGTTGGAAAGTGATGATGTGGATACTATTGCAGGGTATTATTTGACTGAAGTTGGGCGGATTCCATCCTTGAAAGAACGCCTCAGCTGTGAAGTCGATAGTCAAAAGAAACACTTGATCTTGACTAATGACAAGGTGAAAAACGGTCGTGTGACCAAGGTGAAAGTTGAAATTTCTGAAATCGTCGAAGAAGATGAAGAAACCAAATCAAAAGAAGATTAGAAAATAGAGGCCTGGACGTGTTCCAGCCTCTGTTTTTTTCTTGTCAGGGCTAGTTGAATTTTCAAAAAATTTTAAAAATTTTTGAAATAGTCTTGACAGCCAAAAAAAATTAAGGTAAGATAATACCCATAAATAAAGAAAGCAGAAAATAAACATGAAGCAACAAGCCATTTCAACTCAAAAATTTTACTTTAGCTACTTTAGATAGTGTTTGTAGACATGATCTCATGGATGCAAACAACCCAAACAATTTGTTTGTATCTATGTGGCTAAGATTTTTGATGATGGTCCATAGAGCTAGTATCTAAATGGACCGAGGTTTTGTAACTTGTTGGAGAATTTCAAGCATCCGTTTAGAGAATGATCTAAGCGGATTTTTTGTTTATTTGCAGAAAAGGAGTTTTAAATGAAAGTAGTCAAAAAATTACTGGCACCAGTTTTGGTCGTAGGCCTTTTGTTAACATCATTGGTGACCTTACACCATCTGAAGGATGCAAAAAAAGACAATGTCTTTCGGATTGGGATTTCCCAGTACATCACCCATAAGTCACTCGATGCGACACGGAAAGGCTTTATCGATGAGTTGAAGAAAGAGGGATATGTGGATGGGAAAAATATCCAGATTGATTTCCAAAATGCTCAAGGAGAGCAACGAAATCTGAAAAACATTTCCAAACAATTGGCGGAGAAAAGTGATCTCGTCTTTGCGATTGCAACCACTTCGGCTCAAAGTTTGGCTAATACGACTAAAACAACGCCGGTTGTCTTCTCAGCTGTGACCGATCCATTGGCAGCGAAATTGGTGAAAAACTTGAAAGAGCCTGGTGGCAATATCACAGGGACAAGTGACCAGTCAGAAGATGCGATCTCTACACAGGTAGACATGATTAAGCAAGTGCTTCCAACGGCGAAAACAGTTGGGATCCTCTATACGCAAAGTGAGCCTAACTCAGTCGTCCAAAAAGATAATGCGAAGAAGATCCTTGAAGCTAAAGGCTATCAAGTGGTTGAAAAAACAATTCTCGATAGTAACAATGTGAAAGCTGCAGCAGACAGTATCATGTCAGAAGCAGATATCGTCTTTGTTCCGACAGACAATATTATCTCTTCTACAATGGAAACTGTAAAACAGGTTTCCCTCAGCCATAAGGTGCCCGTTTTTGGTGGGTCTGCTGAGATGGTGGCTACTGGTGGCTTGTACAACTTTGGTACTGATTATGAGGAATTGGGAAGACAAGCTGCTCGGATGGCCATTCGCATCATGAAGGGTGAGAAACCCGGCAAAGTCGCAGTTGAAACACCTGAAAAATTAGAATTGCACACCAATAAAGAGATGGCTAAAGAGCTTGGAATTGATATTAGCTCGTTGAAGGTAGAAAAATAGGAGGTTTGAGATGAATTTTGTTTTATCAAGTTTATCAGAAGGTTTATTGTGGTCGATCATGGCGATCGGTGTTTACTTAACATTTCGAATTTTAGATATTGCTGATATGACGGCAGAAGGAGCCTTTCCACTTGGGGCAGCAGTTGTAGCATCCCAAATTCAAGCCGGAAGAAATCCTTGGCTTGCAACCTTTTTAGGCTTCCTAGCCGGAATGATCGCAGGATTGGTCTCTGGAATTCTCCATACAAAAATGAAAATTCCAGCCCTCTTGACAGGGATTGTCACTTTGACCGGTCTCTACTCTATCAATATCAAAATCATGGGAGGGGTTCCTAACCTTTCTATCGGAGATTCTAGTACCATTTTCAAGAGTGTGATGAAATTAGGTCTTTCTAATGAAGAAGCTGTCTTTTTGATTAGCATTTCTTGCTTGATCATCGTCTGTATCTTGTTAACTCTCTTAATGAAGACACAACTTGGCTTGGTTTTGCGCTCGACTGGTGATAACATTCCAATGAGTGAGGCCAATGGGGTCAATGTAGATAACATGAAGATGTTGGGCTACATGATTTCGAATGGTTTGATTGCCCTTTGTGGAGCCATGTTTGCACAAAATGATGGTTTCTCAGATGTGACTTCTGGTACAGGGACGATCGTAGTCGGCTTGAGTGCTGTGATTATCGCAGAAGTTTTGATCCACGAATTGACCATTGGTTGGCGTTTGCTTTCCATCGGGGTTGGAGCTATTGTGTACCGTTTGATTATCTTAAATATTTATGAGATCCCAAATCTCGATCAAAATATGGTTCGTCTCTTCAATGCGATCTTGCTCGCGATTGTCTTGTTCGCTCCTGAGGCGCAAAAACGTCTTCGTGTTCGCGGATTGAAGTTAGGAAATAAATAGGAGAAAAGTATGGCAACATTATTATCAATTGAAGGTGTTCATAAGACATTTGAAGCAGGAACAGTCAATGAAAACCATGTCTTAAAAGGCTTGGATCTCCAAGTAGAAGAAGGGGACTTCATTTCGGTCATCGGTGGAAATGGAGCTGGGAAATCAACCTTGATGAACATCTTGGCAGGAAATCTGGTCGTGGATGAAGGGGATATCTTGCTAGAAGGTAACTCCATCAAAAATACGAGTGTTCGTAAGCGTGCGAAAGATATTGCGCGTGTCTTCCAAGATCCTAAAATGGGGACAGCTTCACGTTTGACCATTGAAGAAAATATGGCGATTGCCCAACGAAGGGGGAAATCTCGTGGTTTGAGCTGGGGAGTTCGGGAGAAAGATCGTGAATTATTCCGTGAAGCCTTGAAGGAACTGAATATTGGTTTAGAGAACCGCCTCAAAGTCGATACCCAATATTTGTCTGGTGGGCAACGTCAAGCTTTGACCTTGGTCATGGCAGCCTTGGTCAAACCCAAACTCTTGCTTCTGGATGAACACACCGCAGCGCTCGATCCTAAAACTAGTGAAATGGTCATGGAATTGACACAAAAGATCGTGGAAAGCCATGATTTGACAACCTTGATGATTACGCATGATATGAACCATGCAATTGAATACGGCAACCGCTTGATCATGCTCTACCAAGGCAAGGTCGTTGTCGACGTCAAAGGAGAAGAAAAGAAAAACCTAACGGTTGAAGATTTGATGCGCCTCTTCCAACAAAACAGTGGTGAAACCCTGGTTAGTGATGAATTGGTGTTAGGATAAAATGAGAGTGGGACAGAAATCGGTAATTCGTTAGAATTCGATTTCGTCGTCCCACCTCCGCACAGTTGAGTAGGGCTGTAAAAGCTGATGAAATCAGCGTAGTAGAGCCCACTCAACCACTGCGTCTTGCTCAACACTCCAAAAACAATTGAGAGGCTAGGACTTTTGTCCCAGCCTCCTTTATTTCCTCCGCTCTGCATAGTCGACAAAATGAAACTTGTCTAATTTGTGTCGACTTTCGGTGAATTGGAATTGGCGTCCGTCTGCTAGGTGAACTTGGGAACGGACTGTCACCACGTGTTTGTCTTTTCCAAGATCCAGTAAGATTTTGTCACGATTATCGATTGGTGAAATCAAAATTTCTTTTTTGGCATAGCCAATCTGCAATTTCAAGTCTTCTTCTATATATTGGTAGATAGAGTGCTGGGCAATTTCCTTGGTCAGGCCGGGGATGAGCTCTCTGTCTAGGTAATCAATATCTAAGACAGAAGAGACACCATCCACCACCCGTTGCCGGGTTACTTTCCAAACCAATCGGTGAAGGGGGAAACCTGTCTTTTTAGCGCCTTTTTCATCGATACTGATCTTTTCCAAACGAATGACATTGGTTTCTGAGTGAAGAACAGAAGCTTTGACGATTTCTTGGTAGCTGGTTAATTGGGAAACGGGGAAGTCAAAGTGAGCTTGTCTAGAAACTTGCGACCCCATTCCTTGAACAGTCTCAATAAAGCCTTCTTCCTGCAAGAGCTCAAGCGTCTCTATCATACTTGGGGCAAGGAAATGAGTGAACGTGGTGGTTGGAGTGCTCTTTTCTGGAATAACCATGACCAACCTCGTGCCTTGAATCGCTTTGTAGATATCAAGAACTTCCGCAATGAAGGAGCGACCATGCTCGCAGCCAGCATTCATTTGTCACGTGGGACCCCTTATATCTATATGGGTGAAGAAATCGGCATGATTGATCCAGACTATGATTCCATGGCAGATTATGTGGATGTCGAGTCCATCAATGCTTACCAGATGCTTTTGGATCAAGGTCAGTCACCTGAGCAAGCCTTTAAGATTATTCAAGCCAAATCACGTGATAATTCTCGTACGCCCATGCAATGGGATGCTTCTCTAAATGCCGGTTTTTCAACAGGCACACCATGGTTGAAAGTTGGGAAGTCCTATAAAGACATCAATGTTGAAAAGGAAATCGATGGCCCAATCTTTACCTTCTATAAAGAATTGATTCGCTTGCGCAAAGAAATGCGGATCATTTCAGAAGGAAGCTACCTGCCAGCAATGGAAGATAGTCAAGAAGTCTATGCCTTTGAACGCCACTTAGACGGTCAAAAACTCTTGGTACTCAATCATTTCTATGGAAGTGAAGTCGAAGTAGCGATTCCAAAAGACTACCAAACAGGGCGCGTGCTCTTGTCCAACTATGAGAATGTAAAGCTTGCTGAAAAGGTAATTCTGAAACCATATCAGACACTGGCAATTTTAGCTTAAGTTCTTGACACTTCGATCTTTTTGGGTCGAAGTGTTTTTTTGAAAAATATTTTTGAAAGCGCTTGAAAATGCAAAGTCATTCCCTTATAATAAAAGAGGAAAACTTTTTAGGGATGGAGAAACGCATGAGAAAAAACGGTAAAAAGATTCGCCTACTGGGAGTAGCCACCTTATTGGCTAGTCAGTTGGGGGTCTTTAGCAGTGCCCTCACGGTAGTTGCAGACGAGACCACAGCTTCGACTTCAGAGCCAGCGCTTGTGACGAACACTAGCAGCGAGGAAAGCTTGACAAATAGTTCAACTTCCGCTACAACAACTACAGAAGCTACGACGAGAGCTTCGAGTGATAAAGAAGAGACATCTAGCAGTTCCTCAGACGATACTGAGGAGAAAACGGTTAAGATCGGGGAAATTCAAGGGGAATCGCAACGCTCTCCACTGGAAGGCCAAAAGGTAGCCATCAAAAATGCAGTGGTGACGAAAACAGACCGCTATGGTTTTTATGCCCAAGATATTGAATCGGATGACAATAGTCGGACCTCTGATGGGATTTATGTTGTTTCCAAATACAAGGTGAAAGTCGGCGACAAGGTGAAAATCACCGGTACCGTCAAGGAAGGCTATATGGAAGAGGTTACCTTGGGAGCTGGGAAGACTTTTAAGGAACCGACGAATAGTTTAACGGTGACCATGCTGGTCGATGCTTGGATCACAAAAGATGGGACAGCCCCTCTTCCAGAAGCTGTGAATATCACTGCGGGCATGCCAGCAGATGTGAAGCCTAATCCGACTGCTTATGCTCCAGAAACCGATGCCCTCGATTATTGGGAAAGCCTGGAAGGAATGCTCACGGTGGTGAAAAAACCGCATGTCCTTGGTCCCCAGTACAAAGGAGATATCTATGTCTTGGGAGAAGATTTCACAGGCCTTCCTTTAAACAATATTGGAGGTCTGAACCTACGGCCACATGCGCAAAATACAGCGACAATCCCGATTTATGTTGGGAATCAGTTTGTCGCAAAAGCCAAGGATTACTTTACAGAAGACGTGACAGGAGTGGTAACGTATCGAAATAGCTTCTATAAATTAGAGCCCACTCAACAGTTGACGGTCCAAGATGGTGGCTTGCAGCGTCAAGCAGCTCAAACCCAACCAAGTGAAGACAAGCTGACCATCGCTTCCTACAATATTGAAAATTTCTCGGCCAACAATGCCAAAAATGAAACCCCAGAGGATAAGGTGACGCTGATTGCCAATTCCTTTATCCATGAAATTCACAATCCAGACATCATTACTTTGATCGAAGTGCAGGACAATAATGGTAGTGTGGATGACGGAACGACCAGTGGTGTTGAAAGTGGACGCAAACTAGCCAATCGGATCAAGGAATTGGGTGGCAAGAGCTATGAGTATACGGAGGTTGCTCCAGTAGATGGCGCTGACGGAGGAAAGCCTGGTTCTAATATTCGTTTGGGAATCCTCTACAATCCAGAACGCGTGACCTTAGCCAAAAAAGAGGCAGCAACTAGCAACGAAGCGGCGCAATTTGACAAGGGCCACCTGGTTAAAAACCCAGCTCGGATTGCCCCTAGCGATCCATTGTTTGATCATACTCGCAAGTCTTTGGCTGTTGAATTTGAATTCAAGGGTCAACCAGTTGTGGTGATTGCTAATCACTTGAAATCAAAAATCGGAGATGATGCTATTTATGGGGCAAGCCAACCAGCAGTGGAACATACCTTGCCAACTCGTGAAGCACAAGCCAGTGTCATCCATCAATTCGTTCAAGAAGGCTTGAAGCAAAATCCGAAGACCACCTTTGTTTTGACGGGTGATTTTAATGATTACGATTTCTCAACCACAGCACAGATCCTTGCGGGCAATGAACTAACCAACTTAATGTCCCAACATGATGCAGGCGATCGCTATTCTTATTTCTACCGTGGAAGCAATCAAGTTTTGGATAATATTTTTATCTCAAACAACATGGCAGCCAAAGCAAGGTTTGAACCAGTCCATATCAATGCTTCCTTTATGAAGGAACACGGTCGTGCATCAGACCATGATCCTGTCTTGGTCCAAATCGACTTTAGTGGAGCACAAACTCCAGGAACGCCGACGGATGATCAACAAGGGAATACAGGACAACCAACGGATCAAACCAGCCCTTCCTCATCGAATACAGGATCTCAACTAGTCCCTCATCAGGCTCAAGCCAATGAACAAAAGAGTTCACCATCTGAAAGCAAAGAGAAGGGCAAGAACGAAGATGAGAAGCAAGAAGACAAGGAAGAGGCAACAACAGAAACAAAGACACCAGGTAAACGGAAAATCCTTCCATCTACTGGACAAGAAACAAGCTATCTAGCTCTTTTTGGAGTGGCAGTAGCTACGGTCAGTCTTGTTTGGTATAAGAAGAAAAGGACTACTCACTAACGTTTTCAAAAGAAAGATCTAAAAAAGGAGTCGATGGCTCCTTTTTTCTCCTAAAATACAGGACAGTTAGTCCTATATTGGAAACTGTACTAGGACAATGAAAAATAATGAAAAGAACAGTTTCTTTTCAAAAAGAAGCTTAAACTCTTTAAAATAGATGGAATCGTGATATAATAAAATCATAAAACGTTTTCAAGAGAAGAGGTTCCTCAATGGAAAATGAAACAGTTGACTATGGAAAAGTAACAGGAATGGTACACTCAACAGAAAGTTTTGGGGCAGTAGACGGGCCTGGGATCCGCTTTATTGTCTTCCTTCAAGGGTGTCAAATGCGGTGTCAATACTGCCACAATCCAGATACTTGGGCAATGGAAACCAACAAGTCCCGTGAACGGACGGTGGATGATGTCCTAGAAGAAGCCCTCCGCTATCGTGGATTTTGGGGCGAAAAAGGGGGAATCACTGTCAGTGGTGGAGAAGCCCTCTTGCAGATTGACTTCTTGATCGCCCTCTTCACCAAGGCTCAAGAGTTGGGCATTCATTGTACCTTGGATACCTGTGCACTTCCTTTCCGGAATACACCTCGTTATTTGGAAAAATTCGACCGCTTGATGGCGGTGACAGACTTGGTGCTTCTGGATATCAAGGAAATCAATGATGAACGACACAAAATTGTGACCAGCCATACCAATAAAACGATTCTAGCTTGTGCCAAGTACCTATCTGATATTGGAAAACCAGTCTGGATTCGTCACGTTTTGGTGCCAGGTTTGACAGACCGAGATGACGACTTGATCGAACTTGGAAAATTTGTTAAAACCCTTAAAAATGTCGATAAATTTGAAATCCTGCCTTACCATACTATGGGGGAATTCAAATGGCGTGAATTGGGCATTCCGTACAAGTTGGAGGGTGTGAAACCACCAACAAAAGAACGGGTCCAAAATGCAAAAGATTTGATGGAAACAGAAAGTTACCAAGATTACCTGAAACGGGTCAAAGGATAAAAACTATAGACAGCTGGGCCTTCCAGCTGTCTTTTTCTGATGAAATGCACAACTATTCCCTTTCTTTAAATGGCAAAACGTGCTAAAATAGAGTGAATCTATAAATGAAATAAAGAGGTAGAAACATGTCAAAAATTCTCGTTTTTGGTCACCAAAATCCTGACTCAGATGCTATCGGCTCATCTGTAGCTTTTGCTTATCTTGCAAAAGAAGCTTATGGTTTGGATACAGAAGCAGTGGCTCTTGGAACTCCAAATGAAGAAACAGCTTTCGTATTGGATTATTTTGGTGTGGAAGCTCCACGCGTTATCACATCTGCTAAAGCAGAAGGTGCAGAGCAAGTCATCTTGACAGACCACAACGAATTCCAACAATCTGTTTCAGATATCGCTGAAGTAGAAGTTTACGGTGTAGTGGATCACCACCGTGTGGCAAACTTTGAAACTGCTAGCCCACTATACATGCGTCTGGAACCAGTTGGATCAGCATCTTCTATCGTATACCGCATGTTCAAAGAACACGGTGTAGCAGTGCCAAAAGAATTGGCAGGTTTGATGCTTTCAGGTTTGATTTCAGATACCCTTCTTTTGAAATCTCCAACAACACACCCATCTGATAAGGTGATTGCGCCAGAATTGGCTGAATTGGCTGGTGTCAACTTGGAAGAATACGGTCTTGCCATGCTCAAGGCTGGTACCAACTTGGCAAGCAAATCAGCAGAAGAATTGATCGATATCGATGCTAAGACTTTTGAATTGAACGGAAATAACGTTCGTGTGGCTCAAGTGAACACAGTTGATATTGCTGAAGTTTTGGAACGCCAAGCTGAAATCGAAGCAGCCATCCAAGCTGCCAATGCAGCTAACGGGTACTCTGACTTTGTCTTGATGATTACAGACATCGTCAACTCAAACTCAGAAATTCTTGCCCTTGGTGCTAATATGGACAAGGTAGAAGCAGCTTTCAACTTCAAACTTGAAAACAACCACGCTTTCCTTCCAGGCGCTGTTTCACGTAAGAAACAAGTGGTACCTCAATTGACTGAAAGCTTTAATGGCTAATGATAAATGGGGAAACCCATCGTTAAAAAGGAGTTTCGGCTCCTTTTTTGCTAGGAGAAGACCATGTTGGAGACGGGCGATTTGATTTTTGTCAGTGAAAATACAGAAATGGGGCAGGCCATCCAGGCATCAACTGGCAACTATAGCCATGTGGCCATCTTTTTGGACGGATTCATTTATCATGCCACGGTAGAAGGTGGCGTCCTTGCCCAATCCCCTGAAGATTTCTTTGAAGCTGAGAAAGTCTATGACCTTTATCGCTATTCGGGAATCGATCTCAAAGAAGTCAAAAAGCGGGCAGAGAGTCTTTTAGGTGCTCCCTACAATGCTTCCTTTTACCCGGATGGAGATGGTTATTACTGTTCCCAGTTCATTGCCGAACTACTTCCTATTTTTGAGACCATTCCCATGAGGTTTGGGGAAGGAGAACAAGAGATTAGTCCGTTTTGGGAAGATTACTACAGAGAGCTTGGTCTAGCGGTTCCTTTGGATCAGCCCGGGACCAATCCTAGTCAGTTAGCCCAATCACTACAGCTACAGTTTAAAGAAAGGTATTTGGATGATTACAATCATTAATCCCACACGTTTGACACGTCAGCCATTTTTCAAGGACTTGATCAACTTTTTGGATCAGCACGACGATGTGATCCTGCGGCAAATCAAGGCCCAATTTCCAGATCAACCAGTGGATAAGCTGATGGAGGAATATATCAAAGCGGGCTTTATCCTTCGAGAAAATAAACGCTACACCCTCAACCTGCCTTTCTTGGAGTCAGCTGATCTTGTCGATTTGGATCAGGAGGTCTTTGTCCGAGAGGACAGTGCAGTTTATCAAGAATTAAAAGCCAAGGTCTTCCAAACGGAACTCCGCAATACTACCAATGAAGCGATTCTCATAGAGGAGACGGACTTTGCGCGACATGCACAGACCCTTTCCAATTACTTCTACAAGGTTGCTCACCAATATCCATTGACAGAGAAGCAAGAAAAGCTCTATGCTATTTTGGGAGATGTCAATCCTGAGTATGCTCTCAAGTATATGACTAGCTTTTTGCTCAAGTTCCTCAAAAAAGAAGTAGTCCAGCAAAAGCGCAAGGACATCTTTGTCGACAGTTTAGTTTTATTGGGCTACATCATTCAAAATGAAGATGGAAAGTATGAGTTAGCTGTCGAATTTGATAAAGAACGATTCATTTTTATAAAAAAATAAAGGCTAGGAATTTTCCTAGCCTTGTTTTTTTTGATTATAGATAACGTTCAGCGATGGCGGCGTCACCTGGATACTCTTCTTTAACGCCATTTACGATTTGGTAGCAGTCTGCTCCTTTTCCAGCGATAATAACAGCATCTTCAGGCTTGCTGTTTGTCGCCATAGCCAGCTGAATGGCTTGTTCGCGATCTGCGATTTTCTCGACAGGGCGCGTGATAAAACTACTAATCTCTTCAGCGATAGCCAAAGGATCTTCATAGTTGGGATCATCCGCTGTGAGGAAGACTTGGATTTCAGGATGGTCTTCTAAGAGTGAGCCAAAGTCCTTGCGGCGGCTCTCTCCTTTATTCCCAGTTGATCCAAGGACCAGTGAAATGGTCCCGGTTTGATGGGTTTCAACAACTGAGAGCAGTTTTTTCAAGCTATCTCCATTATGGGCGTAGTCGATGAAGACCTTAGCGCCGTTTTTCTGAGTCAAGACTTCCATTCGGCCTGGAACGCGCGTCTTAGCAATCCCTTTTTGGATATCCTCGAGGCTCGCACCTAGGCGAAGGCAGGCAAGTCCGGCAGCCACAGCATTTTCTTGGTTGAAATGTCCAATCAGTTGGATTTCATAGTTTCCAGCTAATTTACCAGTGGCTGAGAAGCTGAAGGCCTTAGAGTTTTCAATTTGATTCTCAGACTGGCTTCCATAAAAATCGTGGTCTTGCTTCGCGACTTGGTCCGCTAAAACTTGGAAATGATCCATATCACTATTGATGACAACGGCTTGGCTGTTCTTCATGAGGAGACGTTTGTGGTAGAAATAATCCTCAAAAGTTGGGTGTTCAATCGGTCCAATATGGTCAGGACTGATGTTGAGAAAAACACCAACGTCAAAGGTCAGACCGTAAACCCGTTTCACTAGATAAGCTTGACTGGAAACTTCCATAATGAGGTGGGTCCGATCATTGGCTACTGCCTCAGCCATCATGGCAAAAAGATCTAAGCTCTCTGGAGTTGTCAGGGTCGATTTAAAGAAGTTTTTACCATCCAGTGTTGTATTCATGGTCGACAGCATAGCTGGTCGGTGACTTTGTTCCAAAATATGGTAAGCAAAATAGGCCGCGGTTGTCTTTCCCTTAGTCCCTGTGAAGGCCAATAGTTTTAATTGTTTCTCAGGGTGTCCATAAAACTCCATGGCGATTAAGCTCATGGCCTGTTTGATATTATTGACGAGGATGGCAGGAATACCAACTTCATAATCTTTTTCAGAGACATAAAAGCCGAGTCCATTAGAAATAGCCTGTTCCAGGTATTCTTTTTTGAAGTTGGCCCCTTTAACAAAAAAGAGGGTACTAGCAGAAACCTTACGGCTATCATAGCTAATAGCATCAAAACTTGTTCCTTCTAGATGGTAGTAGTATTCACCATTTACTAGAACTTCTCGGAAATTTTGGTCTTGTTTTAAAATGTTGAGGGTTTGTTCAATTGTAATCATAAAACTATTGTAAACCGAAAGTCTGAATTTTACAAGTAACATGGAAAAGTTTATAATGAAGAGAAGAAGAAACGAAAGAGGACGTTTATGAGTCACGAACAAAATGACCAGCAAGCCCAGATGCTACGCGGGACTGCCTGGATGACAGCCAGCAACTTTATCAGCCGTTTGCTAGGAGCTGCTTATATTATTCCTTGGTATATTTGGATGGGAAAATATGGGCCACAAGCCAATGGTCTTTTTACAATGGGCTACAATATCTATGCTTGGTTTCTCTTGATTTCGACAGCCGGAGTACCCGTAGCTGTTGCCAAGCAAGTAGCCAAGTACAATACCCGGGACCAAGCCGATCATAGCTTTGCTTTGATTCGGGGCTTCTTGAAATTCATGGGAATTCTAGGCCTTGGATTTGCCATTCTCATGTATCTCTTGTCTCCTGTCTTTGCGAGTCTTTCAGGTGGGGGAAAAGAGTTGATTCCGATCATGCAGAGCCTTTCTTGGGCTGTCCTGATCTTTCCTTCGATGAGTGTCATTCGGGGATTTTTCCAAGGTTTTAACAACATGAAGCCTTACGCCATTAGCCAGATTGCAGAACAAGTCATTCGGGTCATCTGGATGTTGCTCACGACCTTCTTCATTATGAAGATTGGCTCAGGTGATTATGTGCAAGCTGTGACGCAATCGACCTTTGCTGCTTTTATTGGGATGGGAGCGAGCCTTCTGGTGCTCTTTTATTACCTTGCAAAGACAGGCTTGCTCTCTTCTATTTTTAGAAAGCAAGAGGGAAGTGATGGGATTGATACTCGGGCTCTCTTGATCGATACGATTCGTGAGGCTATTCCTTTTATCATCACAGGTTCCGCGATTCAGCTCTTCCAAATTGTTGACCAGATGACCTTTATCAATGTCATGTCTTGGTTCACAGACTATAGTCAAAAGCAGCTCTTGGTCATGTTTAGTTATTTCTCTGCTAATCCAAACAAAATTACCATGATCTTGATTGCGGTTGCGACTTCGATTGGGGGAGTTGGGATTCCTCTGTTGACAGAGAATTATGTGAAGGAGGACCTAAAAGCGGCTGGAAAGCTTGTACAGGATAACTTGACCATGTTGCTAGCTTTCTTGCTTCCAGCCACCTTTGGTGCAGTAGCAGTCGCAAAACCACTTTATACGGTATTTTATGGGCAACCAGATGGCTTGGCCTTAGGACTCTTCATCGTAGCGATGTTGCAGACCGTAATTCTCGGTCTTTACACGGTCTTATCGCCAATGATTCAAGCCCTCTTTCAAAATCGTAAGGCCATCCGCTACTTCCTTTATGGTGTAGTGGTGAAATTGGTCCTACAAATTCCATTTATTTTGGTCTTTCGTTCTTATGGTCCGCTTTTGTCAACGACCATTGCCTTAATGGTCCCAATCGTTCTCATGTATCGGGAGATCCAAACCATTACTCAGTTTAATCGCACCATCGTCTTCAAGCGGACCTTGCTTGGTTCCATTCTGACCGTGGTGATGCTACTTGGAGTCTTGATCGCTGGTTTGATTTTGGGCTGGATTTTCCCACCAAATGGCCGTGTATCGAGCATGATTTATATTATCGTCATTGGCGGATTAGGAGTTGTTATCTATGGAGCCTTAGGATTATGGCTACGGTATTTTGACCGCTTTATCGGAGGTCAAGCTGCACGTCTCAGACAAAAATTCCGGATTAAATAAATCAAAGGCTGGACATAAATGACCAGCCTTTTCTTATAGTTTGAAACTATAGCTAGGTCTTGAAAATGGGAAAACCGCTCTCCTCATAATAGTGATAAAATAGTAATCAGTTAGATTGAATGTTTATCGGAGGGCAATATGAGTAAAAAACGCAATATCAATACGATTTTGGCACAGGCAGGAATCAAGTCGGATAAAGCAACGGGAGCTTTGACGACTCCTTTGCATTTCTCTACGACTTACCAACACCCAGAATTTGGTCAGTCTACAGGTTTTGACTATACCCGTACGAAAAATCCAACACGCGCAACAGCTGAGAAGACTTTGGCGGCTATCGAAAGTGCAGACTATGCTTTGGCGACAAGCTCTGGAATGTCAGCCATTGTGCTTGCTTTTAGCATTTTCCCAGTTGGTTCAAAAGTCTTGGCCGTTCGTGACCTTTATGGAGGTTCTTTCCGCTGGTTTAACCAACAAGAGCAAGAGGGTCGTTTTTCTTTCACCTATGCCAATACAGAAGAAGAATTGATCCACCATCTAGATCATGATCCAGTGGATGTCCTCTATATTGAAACACCAACCAATCCATTGATGTTGGAATTTGATATTGCTCATTTAGCCAAATTGGCCCATGCTAAAGGTGCCAAAGTTGTGGTGGACAATACCTTCTATAGCCCGATCTATCAACGCCCAATTGAAGAGGGAGCAGATATTGTTCTTCATTCAGCAACCAAGTATCTGGCTGGTCACAACGATGTCTTGGCTGGTGTTGTCGTGACAAATGATGCAGACTTGTATGACAAACTCTTTTACAATTTGAACACGACAGGTGCTGTTCTTTCCCCATTTGACAGCTATCTCTTGATCCGTGGTCTCAAGACGCTCTCTATCCGGATGGAGCGCTCCACTGAGAATGCCCGCAAGGTGGTCGAGTTTTTGAAAACCTCCCCTCAGGTCAAAGAAGTCCTCTACACTGGAAAAGGTGGAATGGTCTCCTTTAAAATTCAAGATGAGAAAAAAATTCCTAACTTGTTGAATTCCCTTCAAGTATTTACCTTTGCAGAAAGCCTTGGCGGAGTTGAAAGTTTGATCACTTATCCTACCACTCAAACCCATGCGGACATTCCTGCAGAAGTTCGCCATTCATATGGTTTGACAGATGATCTTCTTCGGTTGTCCATCGGAATCGAAGATGCGGATGATTTGATTGAAGATTTGAAACAAGCATTGGAGGCTTAAGATGACCAAATATGATTTCACGACTTTACCGAATCGCTTGACCCACCATACTTACAAGTGGAAAGAAACAGAGACAGATCCAGAAATCATTCCGGCTTGGATCGCGGATATGGATTTTAATGTCATTCCAGAAGTACGAGAAGCTGTTATCGGCTATGCTGACCAAATGGTCTATGGTTACACCTATGCATCGGATAGCCTCTACCAGTCTATCCTTGATTGGGAAAAAGAAGAGCATGGCTATTCTTTTGACAAGGAAGCTGTCGTCTTTATCGAAGGTGTTGTTCCAGCCATTTCAACAGCTATTCAAGCCTTCACCAAGGAAGGGGATGCTGTCTTAATCAATACGCCGGTCTATCCTCCATTTGCCAGAAGCGTCAAGCTCAATCGTCGAAAATTGATCGAAAATTCATTAGTTGAAAAGGACGGTCTTTTCCAAATTGATTTTGATCAGCTCGAAATAGACATTGTGGAGCAAGAGGTTAAACTCTATGTTTTGTGTAATCCGCACAATCCTGGAGGCCGTGTATGGGATCGTGAAGTCTTGGAAAAAATCGGCCACCTCTGTCAAAAACATGGTGTCCTTCTCGTTTCAGATGAGATCCACCAAGATTTGGCCTTGTTTGGCCACCGTCATACCAGCTTTAACACAGTTGATCCAAGCTTTAAAGATTTCAGCTTGATCTTAACCAGTGCAACCAAGACGTTCAATATTGCAGGAACAAAAAATTCCTATGTGGTCATTGAAAATCCAAAGCTTCGTACGGCTTTTAAACAACGGCAATTGGCTAATAATCAACATGAAATTTCAGGCTTGGGCTATATTGCAACAGAAGCGGCTTATCGCCATGGTAAACCTTGGTTGACAGAGCTCAAGCAAGTCTTTGAAAAACACATCGACTATGTTGTAGATGAATTGCATGAAAAGACCAAAATCCGTGTCATGAAGCCCCAAGGAACCTATCTTCTTTGGTTGGACTTTTCAGCCTATCCTTATACCGATGATGAGCTGCATGCTAAAATTCATGACCAAGCCAAATTGATTTTGAACCGTGGAACAGATTTTGGAAAAGAAGGAAACTCGCATGCCCGCCTCAATGTGGCAGCTCCCTTCACCCTCATTGAAGAAATTACCAAACGCTTGGTGGAAACTTTTCACAAATAAGTGTTGACTTTCTGTAAGTGAAGGAGTACAATAAACTCGAAATACGGTAGGTGAGGCTACCACAAGGATACGGATGACTACCGCAAAGCAGTGGAGACACTACTCGTTGGTCAACAGTCCTGATCGCAAAGGTCAAGACTAAGCTCATTTCATTGCCTTGTGGAGCTAAAGCTTGGACGGTCAGTTTTTTGAGAGTTTTGATTGAAAAATAAATGACGAGTTTCATGAGTCCTACCGATCGAGGGTAGGACTCTTTTTTATGCCTTACCTAGAAAAGAGAAAGGAGAGAGCTATGATACAAATCGACGATCATCCCGAACCGCACCGAACCAGCCAATCGCTGATTTGTGTCGTAGGGACTCCAAAAGTGATTGGCTCCTGATTGAAAAAGGAGATACCAATGCAAACAAATAAAGAAAGACTTATTAACGCTCTTCAAGAACCACTTGAAAGCACCTTTGCCAACTACCAAACCAGTGCCCTTGGTCTAGTTGACGATCAAGTAGAAGAAAACCGCGATGCTTATGGCGAAAATGTCATCACAAAAGGTCAAGAAGATTCCATGATCAAAAAGATCTACGAATCGATCATCAATCCTTTTACGGTGATTTTGTTGGTCATTGCGCTGGTTTCCTTCATCACTAATGTCTGGCTAGCAAAACCAGGTGAACAGGATCCAACGACCTCTATCATCATTGTGACCTTGGTCTTGATCTCTGGTGGTATCCGCTTCATTCAAGAATTGCGGAGCGACAAAGCTGCCAGCAACTTATCACGTATGATTGTCAATACAGCGACCGTTCTTCGTGATGGATCAGAACAAGAAATTCCGATCGATGAAATCGTCGTAGGAGATGTGATCAAACTAAGTGCCGGCGATATGATTCCAGCAGATGTGGTCTTGATTGATTCCCGTGACTTCTTTGTCCAACAATCTGGCCTCACAGGGGAAAGTGATGCTGTTGAAAAGGTTTGTCTCAGAAAAGCCGACAGTCAAAATCTAGATAGTCTCTTGGAAAGTGAAAGCTTGGCCTTCATGGGAACCAATGTCATCTCCGGACGGGCGACAGCCTTGGTCTTGGTCGTGGGAGATGAAACCATGATGGGAGCTATTGAGCAAACCATCAACACTTATGACGAACCAACCTCATTTGAGAGAGAAATGAATACCATCTCTTGGCTCTTGATTCGGCTCATGTTAGTGATGGTGCCCGTTGTCTTTGTGATCAATGGCCTCACAGATGGTGACTGGTTAGAAGCGGGTGTCTTTGCCCTCAGCGTTGGGGTTGGTTTGACTCCGGAAATGCTGCCGATGATTATTACAGCGAGTCTCGCTAAGGGCTCCATCATCATGGCCAAGGAAAAAGTCGTTATCAAAAAACTCAATGCCATCCAAGACCTCGGCGCTATCGATATTTTGTGTACTGATAAGACAGGAACCTTGACCCAAGATGAAATCGTTTTGGAGTATCCGCTTGATATCCATGGCGAGTTGGATCTATCAGTCCTTCGCCGGGCTTACTTGAATTCCTATTTCCAAACCGGGCTAAAAAATTTGATGGACCGAGCGATTATCAATCGGACCCAGAAAGAAGCCAAGAAACATGAAATTGTTCGCGACCTGGATCAAACCTTCCATAAGATTGATGAATTGCCCTTTGATTTTGAACGTCGTCGCATGAGTGTCATTGTCAAAGACGAAGACGGTGTGGTCAGCATGGTGACCAAGGGTGCCTTGGAAGAAATGCTTTCTGTATCGACTTATGTTGAGTACAAGGGAGAGATTAAACGCCTGACAGATGAAGTTCGTCAAGAGGTCCTCGCTGAAGTTGCTCAGTTAAATGAACAAGGACTTCGTGTTTTGGGTGTTAGCTACAAAACCGACTTGGACGAAAATGACATCTTTAGTGTTGAAGATGAACGAGACATGATCCTAACTGGTTACCTTGCCTTTCTTGATCCACCAAAACCTTCTGCAGCTCCAGCGATCAAAGCTCTTGCAGAATATGGGGTAACCACCAAGATCTTAACTGGGGATAATGAAAAGGTCACCCAAGCTGTCTGTGAAAAAGTAGGACTAGATGTCGAGCGGATTCTTTTGGGAAGCGAAATCGATACGATGACAGACCAAGAGTTAGCACAAGTTGTGGAAACAACAACGGTCTTTGCCAAACTATCACCAGATCAAAAAGCGCGGATCATCCTCTGCCTCAAGAAGAATGGCCACAAGGTTGGTTACATGGGAGATGGGATCAACGATGCTCCATCTATGAAGGTCTCAGACGTTGGGATCTCCGTGGATACCGCTGTGGATATTGCCAAAGAAACGGCAGATGTCATCCTTCTGGATAAGGACTTGATGGTCCTTGAAAAAGGTTTGGTTGAAGGCCGCAAGGTCTATGCCAATATGACCAAGTACATCAAGATGACGGTCTCTTCTAACTTCGGGAACATCTTCTCTCTTCTCTTTGCCAGCATCTTTTTGCCTTTCCTTCCAATGGCGCCCGTTCATTTGATTGTGCTCAATCTTATCTATGATCTTTCTTGTATCGCCCTTCCTTTTGACAATGTCGACAAGGAATTTCTCAAGAAACCTCGTATCTGGGAAGCAAACTCTATCATGCGCTTTATGGCCTGGATTGGTCCAATTTCATCTGTCTTTGATATTATTACCTACATGCTTCTTTACTTCCTTGTTGTTCCTATGATTTTAGGTCATGGCTACAACCATGGAGCAGCAGATGCAGCAGCCTTTATCATGGTATTCCAAACTGGATGGTTTATCGAATCTATGTGGTCTCAAACCATGGTTATTCATATGTTGCGTTCACCAAAACTGCCATTTATCCAAAGTCGTCCAGCCTTCTCAGTCGTGGTGACGACCTTAGCAGCAGCCTTCTTTGTAACCTCCCTTCCATATAGTCCTTTGGCTTCTATCTTGAAGTTGAGCCAACTAAATGGATTGTACTTTGTTCTATTGTTTGCGATTATCGTCCTCTATATGCTGAGTGTGACGGTTGTCAAACGTATCTATATTAAGAAATACAAAGAATGGTTGTAATTGATTGATAGAAAGAGTGAGTCCGAACTTAAAAAATTAAGTGTAAGGGCTCTCTTTTTTTTGTAAAATTTGGTATAATAAGAAGAATGTAAAGTTGGAAATGAAGATTTCCATGTGCTGTGAGTATCAAAGAGGGACTGAAAGAAAGAGTAGAGCTTGACTCCACTTTTATCATAGCTCTTTTTTGAATAATAACAGCTTAGAAAGAAGGATCTCAAAATGGGAAAATTAGAAGTTATTACACATCCACTGATTCAACACAAATTGTCTATTCTTCGTCGTACAGATACCTCTACGAAGGCCTTTCGTGAATTGGTAGATGAGATTGCTATGTTGATGGGCTACGAAGTGTTGCGTGAATTGCCTCTTGAGGATGTTGAAATTGAAACTCCTATTACCAAAACCGTTCAAAAACAAATCGCAGGGAAGAAATTGGCTATTGTCCCAATTCTTCGTGCAGGGATTGGGATGGTTGATGGTCTCTTGAGTTTGGTACCAGCTGCTAAAGTTGGCCATATCGGGATGTACCGTGATGAAGAAACCTTGAAACCAGTTGAATACTTGGTGAAATTGCCGGAAGATATTGATCAACGTCGTATCTTTGTAGTAGACCCGATGCTTGCTACGGGTGGATCCGCTATTCTAGCTATTGATTCCTTGAAAAAACGTGGCGCTAGCCATATTAAATTTGTCTGCTTAGTAGCAGCGCCAGAAGGGGTGAAAGCTCTTCAAGAAGCTCACCCAGATGTTGATATCTTTACAGCAGCCCTCGATGATCATTTGAATGAACATGGTTACATCGTTCCTGGTCTTGGGGATGCAGGCGACCGTTTATTCGGTACCAAATAAGAAACCATTCATTATAAGTCCGAAAGGTACTTAAGATTTGACCTTTTTTGACCATTGGTTTATAATAGCACATATACTTTGAACCTCACGAATCGTGAGAATGAATGGATACTAAAGGAGAAGAATAGATGATTCCAGTAGTTATTGAACAAACCAGTCGAGGAGAGCGTTCTTACGATATTTATTCCCGTCTGTTGAAAGATCGAATTATCATGGTAACAGGACCAGTTGAGGACCAAATGGCTAACTCCATTATCGCTCAATTGCTCTTCTTGGATGCCCAAGATAATACAAAAGATATCTATATGTATATCAATACCCCAGGTGGTTCTGTCTCTGCAGGGCTTGCCATCGTAGATACCATGAACTTTATCAAGTCAGATGTCCAAACCATTGTCATGGGGATGGCAGCTTCTATGGGGACTGTCATTGCTTCAAGCGGTGCGAAGGGCAAACGCTTCATGTTGCCAAATGCAGAGTATATGATTCACCAACCAATGGGTGGTACTGGTGGCGGTACCCAACAAACTGATATGGCAATTGCAGCAGAACACTTGCTCAAAACACGGAATAACTTGGAAAAAATCCTTGCGGAAAATTCAGGTCAATCCATTGAAAAAGTGCATGCAGATGCTGAACGTGACAATTGGATGAGCGCGCAAGAAACTCTTGAATATGGCTTTATTGATGAAATCATGGCCAACAATAATTTGGGCTAAACCATCCTCTGGAATGGTCCAACGAGGCTAGGCACTGTCTAGTCTTTTTTGCTCTCATAAAATAGTAGTTCTTTTTCTTGAAATTTGATATACTAGTAACAGAACTAGAAAGGGATTGACCATGTTTGAGAAACAAGAAAGAACAGGCTTGATTGTTAAATTGTATTACAATCGAGATGGGAAAAAATTACAATCTGTCGGAGATGTCTTGTACCATTCTAAGAAATGCCGTTATGTCCAATTGTATGTGGACAGCGACAAGGCCGATCAAGTGATGGAAGACTTAAAGAAAGAACGTTATGTCAAAAAGGTCTTGCCTTGCCATCTCAAAGATTTAGATACGGATTTTGTGGGGAGTTTGCAGCGATTGGAGGTCCCATCCGTGGTCACAGAAGGATAGAAAACGCAATCATTTGATGGATTGCGTTTTTTTTATTGACAATTGTCAGATAATTCGGTATATTCTTAATGTATTTAATTTAAGATTCATTTAAGGAGATCATTACAAATGAAGAAAAAATTTGCTCTTTCATTTTTAACCATTGCAAGTGTCGCTCTTCTTGCGGCTTGTGGTGAAGTTTCTACTTCAGGTTCAAACACAACTGGTAACGAAATCGGTAAAGAACTAAAAGTCGGTTTTAACTTTGAAAAAACTGGTGAAGTAGCAGCCTACGGTAGCGCTGAACAAAAAGGTGCTCAATTGGCCGTTGATGAAATCAACGCTAAGGGTGGAGCTGACGGTAAGAAGATTGTTGTCACAGATAAAGATAACAAGTCTGAAACAGCTGAAGCAGCAACAGTCACTACAAACCTTGTCACTCAATCAAAAGTAAACGCTCTTGTAGGACCTGCAACTTCTGGTGCAACTGCAGCAGCCGTTGCCAATGCTGGTAAAGCAGGTGTGCCATTGGTAACACCATCAGCAACTCAAGATGATTTGACAAAAGGTCAAGATTACCTCTTCCGTGCTACCTTCATCGATAGCTTCCAAGGACAAATCATTGCTAAATACACAACTGATAACTTGAAAGCGAAGAAAGTTGTTCTTTACTACGATAACTCATCTGACTATGCGAAAGGGATTGCTGAAGCCTTCAAGAAATCTTATAAAGGTGAAATCGTAGCAACAGAAACGTTCCAATCTAAGGATACAGACTTCCAAGCTGCTCTTACAAAAATCAAAGATAAAGACTTCGATGCGATTGTTCTTCCAGGTTACTACACTGAAACTGGTAAGATCGTAAACCAAGCGCGTGGTATGGGAATCAAACAACCAATCATTGGTGGTGATGGATTTAGCGATGCGAAGTTCGTTGAACAAGCAACACCTGCTGCAGCTACAGATATCTACTACGTAGCTGGATTCTCTACTGAAGGTGAAATGACTGATAAAGCCAAGAAATTCGTAGAAGCATACAAAGCGAAATACAATGAAGAACCTTCAATGTTCGCAGCTTTGGCTTATGACTCAGTTTACATGGTTGCAGAAGCATCTAAAGGTGCTAAGAACTCTGTCGAATTGAAAGACAACCTTGCGAAGTTGAAAGACATGGAAGGTGTGACTGGTACAATGTCAATCGACAAGAACCACAACCCGGTTAAATCAGCTCTTATGATTGGCTTGAAAGATGGTAAAGTCAAATCTGTTGAGTCTGTTAAACCATAATTATCATTTGTTGTTTGTACAAGAGGCTGGGAGAATAAAAATTCCTGGCCTCGCTCTTTATTGTTAGAAAGGATGGTTCAAATGCTCCAGCAATTAGTGAACGGTCTAATCTTGGGAAGTGTCTATGCACTCTTGGCCCTTGGTTATACCATGGTGTATGGAATTATCAAATTGATCAACTTTGCCCATGGGGATATCTACATGGTAGGTGCCTTTATGGGATATTTCTTATTGAACTCATTGAAAGTGAACTTCTTTGTAGCCTTGCTTCTAGCTATGGTTGGGACAGCTATTTTAGGGGTTGTGATTGAATATCTGGCTTATCGTCCGCTTCGCCATTCAACTCGGATTGCAGCCTTGATTACAGCCATCGGGGTTTCCTTCTTGCTCGAATACGGGATGGTCTTCTTTGTTGGAGCCAATACCCGTTCCTTCCCTCAAGTTATTCACACGGTTCGTTACAACTTCGGTCCTATTTCCATCTCCAACATTCAGTTGATGATCTTGGGAGTGTCTATTTTCTTGATGGTCATTCTTCAATTTATCATTCAAAAGACTAAGATGGGGAAAGCCATGCGTGCCGTATCTGTGGATAGTGATGCTGCTCAATTAATGGGGATTAATGTCAATCGGACAATTAGCTTTACCTTTGCTTTGGGATCAGCCTTGGCAGGTGCGGGTGGTGTCCTGATCGGTTTGTATTACAATGCTATCGAGCCTTTGATGGGGATGACACCAGGGATCAAAGCCTTTGTCGCAGCCGTTCTTGGAGGAATCGGAATTATTCCAGGTGCAGCCCTAGGTGGATTTGTTATCGGTTTGTTGGAAACCTTCGCTACAGCGATCGGTCTTTCAGACTTCCGTGATGCTATTGTGTATGCCATCTTGATTGTGATCTTGCTCATCCGTCCTGCAGGTATCCTCGGTAAAAATGTGAAAGAGAAGGTGTAAGCCATGAAACAAAATTTAAAAGTGAATTTAGTCTGGCTTGGTCTTTTGGTCGCAGGTTTTGCCTTGATCCAAGTCTTGGTTGCAGCGGGTGTGCTCAACCTCTTCTATATCCAAATTTTGGAACAAATCGGGATTAACATTATCCTTGCAGTTGGCTTGAACCTCATCGTTGGTTTCTCAGGTCAATTCTCACTCGGACATGCCGGATTTATGGCCATTGGTGCCTACTCTGCAGCCATTCTCGGTTCCAAATCACCAACCTACGGTGCTTTCTTTGGCGCTATGGTTTTAGGGGCCTTGATTGCAGGTCTCGTTGCCTTGATCGTTGGGGTTCCAACCCTTCGGTTGAAAGGGGATTACCTTGCGATTGCGACACTTGGGGTTTCTGAAATTATCCGGATCTTGATCGTCAATGGTGGTACTCTAACAAATGGTGCCGCTGGGATCCTTGGTTTACCAGCCTTTACAACTTGGCAATTGGTTTACCTCTTTGTCGTGATTACAACGATCTTTACGATTAACTTCTTACGCAGTCCAATTGGGCGTTCTACCCTTTCTGTTCGTGAAGATGAAATTGCAGCAGAATCTGTTGGGATTAATACGACTAAGGTTAAAGTCATTGCCTTTGTATTTGGTGCGATCACAGCGGCGATTGCTGGATCTCTTCAAGCTGGCTTTATCGGTTCTGTTGTTCCTAAAGATTACTCTTTCACCAATACCATTAATGTCTTGATCATTGTCGTTTTCGGTGGTTTGGGATCGATGTCAGGAACTGTTGTAGCAGCTATCGTCTTGGGTATCTTGAACATGGTTCTTCAAGACTTCTCAAGCATCCGTATGATCATTTATTCATTGGCTTTGATTCTCGTGATGATCTTCCGTCCAGGTGGTCTTCTTGGAACATGGGAATTCAGCTTGAAAAAACTACTCTCAAAAAAGGAGGCTAACTAATGGCACTTCTTGAAGTAAAAAATTTAACAAAAAACTTTGGTGGTTTGACAGCCGTTGGGGATGTGACCATGGAACTCAATGAAGGGGAATTGGTTGGTTTGATCGGACCCAATGGTGCCGGTAAAACAACCCTCTTCAACCTCCTAACAGGGGTATATGAACCAAGTGAAGGGACCATTACCTTAGATGGTCAGCTACTAAATGGTAAAGCACCTTATAAAATCGCTGCAGGTGGTCTAGGACGGACTTTCCAAAATATTCGTCTCTTTAAAGACTTGAGCGTTTTGGACAATGTCTTGATTGCCTTTGCCAATCACCACAAACCACATGTCTTTGCCAGTCTTTTCCGCTTGCCAAGCTATTACAAGAATGAAGAAGCGTTGAAAGCAAAAGCTCTTGAATTGTTAGCCATTTTTGGTTTGGAAAAAGAAGCAGATACCTTGGCCAAGAATTTAGCTTACGGGCAACAACGTCACTTGGAGATCGTTCGTGCCCTTGCTACAGAGCCAAAAATCCTCTTCTTGGATGAACCTGCTGCAGGGATGAACCCTCAAGAAACAGCAGAATTGACCCAATTGATCCGTCGCATTCAAAAAGAATTCAATATTACGATCATGCTGATCGAACACGATATGAGCTTGGTCATGGAAGTAACCGAACGGATTTATGTATTGGAATACGGTCGCTTGATTGCCCATGGTACGCCAGACGAAATCAAGACCAACAAACGCGTCATCGAAGCATATCTAGGAGGTGAAGCCTAATGTCTATGTTAAAAGTTGAAAACCTCTCTGTACACTATGGCATGATCCAGGCTGTCCGGGATGTCAGTTTCGAGGTAAATGAAGGGGAAGTTGTTTCTCTTATCGGTGCCAATGGTGCTGGGAAAACATCTATTCTTCGTACCATTTCAGGCTTGGTACGTCCAAGTGCTGGGAAAATTGAGTTCTTGGGTCAGGAGATTCAAAAGGTTCCGGCTCAAAAGATTGTAGCAGCAGGACTCTCTCAAGTTCCAGAAGGCCGCCACGTCTTTCCAGGCTTAACCGTTATGGAAAACTTGGAAATGGGAGCTTTCTTGAAGAAAGATCGAGAAGAAAATCAAGCCAACTTGAAGAAAGTCTTCTCTCGTTTCCCACGTTTGGAAGAACGGAAGAACCAAGATGCCGCTACCCTATCTGGTGGGGAACAACAAATGCTCGCAATGGGTCGTGCGCTTATGTCAACACCAAAACTCTTGCTTTTGGATGAACCTTCTATGGGATTGGCCCCAATCTTTATCCAAGAAATCTTTGATATCATCCAAGATATCCAAAAACAAGGAACAACCGTTCTCTTGATTGAGCAAAATGCCAACAAGGCCCTTGCCATCGCAGACCGAGGTTATGTTTTGGAAACAGGGAAAGTCGTTCTTTCCGGAACAGGAAAAGAACTCTTAGCCTCAGAAGAAGTCCGCAAGGCCTACCTTGGTGGATAAGATTTCTAAAGTTTGTTTGAAAGGAAAAGATAGCGAAACCTTTCTTCGTATTGATGACAAAGAAAATTTAGAAACTTTCCTTAGGTGAGTACGGACGTCAGCGAACTTCTACGAAGTTCCATGACT
>OKKG01000094.1_pt1 | contig 44413 bp, 38 predicted proteins | sample 1612731 | NCBI WGS metagenome assembly OKKG01 (sample SAMN04436816, study PRJEB24849) | human gut metagenome | biome: human gut; feature: NICU; material: stool | host: Homo sapiens | place: USA: Saint Louis, MO | collected 2011-05-09 | reverse complement strand
TCTGAATCAGTAAGCGAATCAGTATCTGAGTCAGTAAGTGAATCAGTATCTGAATCAGTATCAGAATCAATGAGCGAATCAATTTCTGAGTCAGTATCAGAATCAGTAAGTGAATCAATTTCTGAATCAGTAAGCGAGTCAGTAAGTGAATCAATTTCTGAGTCAGTATCAGAGTCAGTGAGCGAATCAGTATCTGAGTCAGTAAGCGAATCCGTATCAGAATCAGTAAGCGAATCAATCTCTGAATCCGTATCAGAGTCAGTAAGTGAATCAATTTCTGAATCAGTATCAGAGTCAGTAAGCGAATCAATCTCTGAATCAGTGTCAGAATCCGTATCTGAATCGGTATCAGAATCAGTGAGCGAATCTACCTCTGAGTCAGTAAGTGAATCAATTTCTGAGTCAGTATCAGAATCAGTGAGTGAGTCAATTTCTGAAAGAACACTTCCGAATACTGGTGAAAATGTTTCTTCATCACTTGGATTAGTTGGATTAAGTGGTCTTCTATTTGGAGCGCTTCTGGGGCGTAAAAAACGTAAATCAGAGGATGCTGAATAAGTAAGAAGGACTATCTTTAATTAACATAAAAGCAAAGGTTGGTGGTGTTTACACACCTCAACCTTGTTTTTATGTTATAATTATTCAGAATAGACAGAATGGATTAATTGAGTATGTTAAGAAAACTTCAAAAATACTGGAAAAAATCAATAATATTTCAGAGATTTACATGGATGATCGGCATTGTATTCATTTATATGTTAGGTAGACAGATTCCAATTCCAACAGTTGGTGTGGATAAGGTTGTAGTAGGAAATGCATCAGATTCGCAATTGCTTGAAAATTTTGGGGCTATCACTGGAATTCAATTTAGTAACATGACGTTGTTTTCATTAGGAATAGGGCCAACTATGACAATGATGATTTTATGGCGTTTTTTAATTACTTTTAAATTGATTGGCAACTGGACTTCCAATAAAGTAAACCGTTTGCAATTTTTATTGACATTAGCAATTGCTTTACTACAAAGTTTTGGAATAACAAATGATTCCAAATTTTTATTGATATTTGGATACAGTCATTCCACTCTTAGAATAATAACAATTATTTTGTTAACAACTGGAACATTTATATTAAATTGGCTATGTAAAATAAATAGCGAACGAGGTATTGGTGGAATGACTGTTGTTATATTGGTAAATATGATCTTAACATTTCAAAGTAATATAATAAGATATTTTAGCGTACAGCAATTTAAATTTAGTAGTCTTATCCAATATGGATTAGTATTTTTTGTCGCCTTATCTATTTTAATTTGGTTTAATGTTTTGCTTTATAAAGGCGAATATCGTATACCGATTCAAAGAGTCGGTCTAAATACACCATATCATGCTAGTAGTTATTTACCTATACGTGTGACACCTGCTGGTGCAATGCCATTTATGTATGGAATGACTTTAATGATGTTACCTCCATATATTTTTGTAGTATTATTGCATATATTCCCTGGTAATCAAATATTAGAATATCTTTCAGCTCACATCGGCTTATCTCAACTACCAGGAGTTATCTGCTATATCTTTTTGCTTTACTTCTTATCTATTGGTTTTGCATACTATAATTATGATCCATATGAAATTTCAAAGAATATGAGAAATAATGGTGATTATATTTCTGGGAAAAAACCAGGAGAAGAGACAATAAAGTATATCCAGTATGTTGTAAACTCATTTGCGCAATTTGGTGCTTTTACAGTTATCATTTTTGGGGGACTTCCAATGCTTGCAGTTTTGTTACAAGGACAGGGGAAAAATAGTGTTTCAATTGCCCTACTAATTAGTAATGCGTATATCATAGTAAGTCTTTTATTAGGGGTTATTGAGCAAGTTGATACAATGAATAGTTGGAAAAAATACAAAAATTTAATTTAATGGTGGGAAGTTTATGTTTTATTTTGTACCTTCTTGGTATAATGGTCAGAGGCAATGGTATTATGATACGCCGTGGTGGTTTCGAGTAAAAAATAGAATGACCTTTGATGATAGTGTAAATCAAGTTAAGATGTTCTTGCAGGGACAAGAAGAAATTGGATTAATGATTTTGAACTATCAACCACAACTTCGTTATTTTTTGCATAAACAAAATATTTTTGGAATATATTATTGGTCTTTTTTTGATGATATCCAGAATATCACAAGATCTTATACAAAAATTATTCATCTTAAGGACTTAAATTGGCCTGAAGGGTGCGAGTTTCTTTATAGTCCTTTTGCAGTTGTTGTTAGATTAAAAGGGGAGATTTTTGCTATTGTAAACTATGCTGAAGACGGTAATCTTCATTCGGTGTCCTTTCAAAAAAATGGAAAGGTAACAAAAGATTATATTTTCGATGATAGAGGATTTTTGTCTAGTATTCTTTATTATGATATAGATGAACGTCCATTGTATCAGGATTACTTGAATATTAATGGAGTGTGGCAGGTTCGTGAGTTTCTAAAAAAAGAAAATGATCCTACTCCTATTCTTATGATTAATGATTTTTCTGATCAGACTTTTAGCAAGAAGTATTATAATGGCTGGGAAGAATTGATTAAGGAGAGACTCGCAATTTTTCAAAATAATCATGTTGAAAATGAAGATGTATTTGTGCTTGCGAGTGATACCCAGCATAACCAATTGGTTTCTTCTATATTTAAGGAGCATAGAAAAATTTATTCTTTTTTTGGGAATCGCTTTAATTTGGAGAATCTAGGCCAGGATAGAATATCTATAAATGATGCTACCTTTTTAGTAGTCGATACTGAGAAGAATGAAGAACTATTAAGAAAAACTTGTGAAAATTTAGTTTTCAAATCGGTACCGATAGTACGACTTTCGCCGTTTGATAGTCGTTTACGTTTAGGGCATAGCCAGACTGTGAAGGAGCAGATAATTTATTTTCATATTGATAACATTGAATTAGATGAACTATATTCTGTGATAGCAATTATTCTCGAATTAATGACTCTTCATCTCGATATAGAACTTAGAATTGTGACATTCAGACAAGATTTCCAATTGGATTTATTAAAAACGTGGATCATAGATTTCATTAAAACGAATCACTTTGAAGATCTTTTATTTAAACAGATTAGTGAAGGCGAAAATGAAATAGAAGATGAAGGGGAAATAGAGTTGAGTCGTATCGCTATGGAGTGTTTCACAAATGAAAATCAGATTATCAAATGTTTAGATACAGCTAGGTTAGTAATTGATCTTGGAATTGAGCCAGATCTATATACACAAATTGCTAGTATAAGTGCAGGTATACCACAAATTAATCGTGTTAGTTCAGATTATGTTATTCATCAAAAGAACGGTTTGGTTATTAGTGACATTAGCAAGTTATCGTCAGCAATTGAGTTTTACTTTGATGGTCTATTTAATTGGAATGAAGCCCTTATCTATGCAGTTCGAAAGATGTCTGATTACACAAGTGGCAAAATTTTGAAGCAATGGAAAGGTATGCTAAAAAAAGAAATAAGGAATGGATAACGATGAAGATTTTACAAATTGGCCGTTTAAATTGGGCTAGTCAAGTAGAAAAACTACCAGAAGACTTAGAATGGTTATTTTGTGAGCCAGAGTATATCCAAAATTTTTTGAAATTAGAAGAGGAAAAATTGCTTGCAGAATCCATGAAAAGAATGGTGAAGCACGATGTATTGTTAGAAAAACCAAAAATTCATATTCATTTTAATGCGATTGTTATAACAGATTATCTTGAGGAATTACAATTAGAGCCTCTTATGAATACAATTGAAGCCTATAGCCTATTTTGTAGTGCTGAATTGGAGTTATCTTCAACATCATCGGATGGGATTTTTAGAAGAAAGATGCTTCGTAAATTAGAAAGTTCGAGAGATATTTCATCCTGTATCAATTTTTTAAATCAGGTATTGTTTAGTAGTCAATACGGAGCAAAGTTAAAAATACCAGAGATAGATATCAACCCAGGTTTTGAAGGAATAGTACAACGAAACGGTCATGTAAATACTCAATTTACCGGAAATTTTGGAGAAAATTTTCAACAACTTTTCACTTATCGATATAATCTATCAAGTTTTCCAGTGGCTCTGGAATTATGGCAGGAGTTTGAAAAAATCAAGGGAAACTGCCAAATACAGTTAGAAATAACACCAATGAGAAGAGGAAGCCTCTATGCATTAATGGATAGTTTTACTTACAATGAAGTTGAACTAAAAGATCCAATAATTCTAGAACCAAAACCAGAAGAAATCGGATTTTATGTTGTATCCATCTATGCTAGAGGTGTAGGTAGCTTAACATTCGGGCCTCTTCATTGGAGGTACTCACGTCAAGGTCTAGGAAACTTAGTCCTTGGTGGTGGAAGATTCAGTGATGAGAGAAGACAGGAATTTTTCTATTACTTTAATCCTGGAGATATGAAACCACCTTTAAATGTATATTTTTCAGGATTTAGGCCAGCTGAGGGATTTGAGGGATTCGGGATGATGAAAGCTTTCAACTCCCCATTTATGTTGATTGCTGATCCAAGATTAGAAGGGGGTTGCTTTTATATTGGAACTGATCAGTATGAAGAAAAAATCATTGAAATGATTCGAAAAGCATTGGACTATTTAGGATTTTCATCATCTGAGCTGATACTATCTGGTATATCTATGGGTTCATTTGGAGCAGCTTATTATGCAGTAGACTTAAATCCGACGGCTGTAATTGTAGGTAAGCCATTTACAAATCTTGGGGATACAGTATCTGGATTGAAATTAAAAAGACCAGATGAATTTGAAACAAGTGCTGATATGCTACTGAATGTAACTCACGGCTTAACACAAATGAAAATTGATGAATTTAACCAAAAATTATGGAATAAATATCATAACGCAAGCTTTAAAGATACTCAATTTGCTCTAGGATACATGAAAAATGATGATTACGATGGTTATGCTACTCAACGTTTAACAAATTATCTTTCACAGAAAGGTGTACATATATATAGTGTAGGATATGAAGGAAGACATAATGATAATAGTCAAGCGATTAATAAGTGGTTTAAGCAACAATTTAAAAGAATTCTAGAAGATCAGTTTGGAAGATAAGGAGTGTAAATGACTAAACAGTTAATTTCTGAAATTTATTGGAATGAAATAAGAAAGGGAGAGAATTATTTATATGGTTCTCAAATTAAATTCCAAGAGGATTTAGTGAATTTTTACAATCCACAGCTCGCATCAGGGAAGCCTATCGTTACTTTTAAGTCACGAACAAATTATCAAGGTGATCGACATTCTCCAGATCTTCCAATTCTTATACAAGGAAATAGATACCTTGTAGAGTATCAGATTGATGCTGTACCAGCAAATTCCTTTTTCTTGCAACTCGATTTTTTTAATCGTCAAGCTGAACAGATTGAGTCTATCGTATTAAGAAACTCAGGTGAGAGTTTTATTTTTCCGAAGGATACGTTTACTTATACGCTTACATTGATGAGTGCAGGCTGTCAATCAGTTAGTTATCAAAAATTTATGATTTATGATATTAATGATGAAGAGAAAAAAAATCATATTGTCGAAAATCGTTATCTACGGGAACTGCTTCCGAAGGATCTTAATTTAGTAAAGGACCTACTAAAATATATTTAATGGATAGATGGAAAAAATTAAACAAAAAAAATCATTTATTAATACAATAAAATTACGTAGACTTCGAAAAAAATTAGCAAAAATAAATGCATTAGAAGAATCAATGTCCCGATTAAGTGATGAAGAACTTAAGAATAAGACTGAAGAATTCAAAAATCGCTTAAGGACAGGAGAAACACTTGAAGATATACTAATTGAGGCTTTTGCAGCGATTCGTGAAGCAGACCGCCGAATACTAGGCATGTTCCCATTTGATGTTCAAGTTTTAGGAGCGTTAGCCCTTCATGAAGGTACAATAGTAGAAATGAAAACAGGAGAAGGAAAGACTTTGACTGCTACCTTACCTCTTTATTTAAATGCTTTGGAGGGGAAGGGAACAATTCTAGTAACAACCAATGATTATCTTGCAAGACGTGATGCAATAGATATGGGTGAAGTTTATCGTTTTATGGGATTAACTGTTGGAGTAGGAGTTTTTGACGATGATGAAGAAGTAGATTCTAATCGGAAGAAAAAAATCTATTCTTCTGATATATTGTATACGACAAGTACCGCTCTTGGATTTGATTATCTGATAGATAATCTGGCAGGTAATGTAGAGGATAAATTTTTACGATCTTTTAACTATGTTATCGTTGATGAAGCGGATGCTGTTTTGTTAGATAGTGCACAGACACCACTTATTATCGCTGGATCACCTAGAGTTCAATCTAATCTTTATGATACAGCGGATCAATTTATTCGAACATTGAGAAAAGAGCAGGAGTTTAAATTTCTTAAAGATGAAAAAATTATCTTCTTGACTGACGAAGGCATTCGTTATGCAGAAAAATATTTTAATATTTCAAATCTTTATGGTGAAGAATATTTTGAATTGAATAGACATATTAATTTGGCGCTTAGAGCACATTATTTATTTAAAAAAGATATTGATTATGTTGTAACTGATGATGCAGTTGAGCTACTAGATAATCGTACTGGACGGATACTTGAAGGAACCCGTCTCCAGTCTGGAATTCATCAGGCAATTGAAACAAAAGAAAAAGTCAAAAAATCAAAGGACTCTCGTGCCATTGCTTCTGTAACGTATCAAAGTTTATTTAATATGTTTCCTAAACTATCAGGAATGACGGGGACGGGAAAAATTGCAGAGAATGAGCTGATTAGTACTTATGGGGTATCAGTAGTTGTTCTTCCAACTAACACACCAATACAAAGATTAGATTATTCAGATAAAATTTATACTACCTTACCCGAAAAATTATTTGCCACTCTTGAATTTGTTAAGGAACTCTACGAAAAGCAGCAACCAATTCTTTTGATTTCAGGAACAGTTGATATTGCGGAGATTTACTCACGTATGTTATTACAAGAGGGGATTCCTCACAATGTTTTAACAGCCAAGAATATTGCTAAGGAAGCATTGATTATTGCTGAAGCAGGTCAAAAAGGTGCTGTCACAGTAGCTACTTCTCTAGCTGGACGAGGTACGGATATTAAGTTAGGGAAAGGTGTTGCAGAGCTAGGTGGTTTAGCTGTCATTGGAACAGAGAGAATGCCAAATAGTAGAATTGATTGGCAGTTGAGAGGTCGAGCTGGACGACAGGGGGATCCAGGTTTGAGTCAGTTTTTTGTATCTTTGGAAGATGATTTGATTATGAATCATTCTAATAAAAGGTTAAAAAAATACTTTGAGAAGCAAAATCGTATAGATCGAAGAAATTATGGAAAACCTTTACTTTCTAAACATTTTTCTAAAATTGTAGCGCGTGCTCAACAAAAAAGCGAGGATAAGTCGGAATCTGCCCGTCAGAATACAATTAAATTTGATGAGAGCTTAAAATCACAACGTAAGAAAATATATCATTTAAGAGATCAGCTGATTTATGGTGAAGTAAAACTCAGAGATCGTTTAGATGAACTAATCAGTGAATATATTGAAATGTATATAGAAAATAATTGTCACAGTGGATTAAACCAGAATGATTTTAAGAGATTTATTTTGGAGAATTTCACCTATCAATTGAGATCCCTACCAACAAGTTTAGATTTGAATAATAGTAAACAAGTGAAGGATTATTTATTTTATCTTTATCAATTAGAGATGGAACGTAAATCTAAGCAACTAAAAACAGATTCGAAAGTGGAGGAGTTTATTCGTTTATCAATACTACGAGCAATTGATGAATGTTGGATTCAACAAGTAGACCATTTACAGCAACTGAAGACATTCGTATCAATGAGACAAATAGCCCAAAGGGATTCTATTAGTGAATACTTACGAGAATCCTTAGAGTCTTATGAGGAAATGGGCAAAGAAGTGAAACATGCTATTGTTAAAAATGTGATGCTAAGCACCATAGAAGGAAAGATAGACGATGGTTTATCAATTTATTTTGTATAAGAGGGAACAATGACAGTCTATAGTATTAATTTAGGGATTGGCTGGGCAAGTAGTGGTGTTGAGTATGCTCAGGCATATAGAGCACAAATTTTAAGATCACTTGGTATACCTGCTAAATTTATTTTTACAAATATGTTTCAATCAGAAAATCTGGAGCATTTTACAAAAAATATCGGATTTGAAGATGGAGAAATAATATGGTTATATGGATATTTTACAAATGTTAAAATTGCTGGAACTACATATAAAAAAGAAGATTTGGAGGCTACTTTTTCACAACATCCTACAAAAAAAGAAGTGAGTTCTGATCGGAAACTTATTCGATATTATTTTGAAAATCAAGAACTATATATTAATGCTTCCCTCTATGGAGAAAATCAGGAATATGTACAACGAGTAGAATATGTTGTTAAAGGAAAATTGATTCGTAAAGATTACTACAGCTATACAAAAGTATTTAGTGAATTTTATGCACCTGGAGAAAATGGGGTACAGCTCTGTAATCGTTCATTTTATAATGAAGATGGAAGTATTGCTTATGAAGAGATTCTTTCTAATGAAAAGAGTACTTTTGTTTTTTCAAATAGAATTTGTTATGGCCTAGAAGAATTATTAGAGTTCATGCTTGAGGATCTTTCCTTGACAAAATCTGATTTGATTTTACTTGATCGTGCGACAGGAATTGGACAAGTAGTATTTGAAAATATAGGGGCAGCGAAGCTAGCAGTAGTCATTCATGCTGAACATTTTAATGAAAAAAATACCGATGAATATAATATTCTCTGGAATAATTATTATGAATATCAATTTACTAATGCAGATAAAGTGAATGCATTTATAACGTCTACTGAAAGGCAAAAAATACTTCTTGAGGAGCAATTCACACAATATACTTCTCTACATCCGAAGATAGTAGCTATTCCAGTAGGGAGTTTAGAACAATTGAAGTTTCCAGAGCAATCTAGAAAATCTTTTTCAATGATGACAGGCTCTCGTTTAGCAGTAGAGAAACATATAGATTGGTTAATTGAGGGAGTAGCCTTAGCTCAGAAAAGACTTCCTGAATTGACTTTTGATATATATGGTGAAGGTGGAGAGAGAAGAAAACTGACAGAGCTTTTAACTAAACTACATGCTGGGGAGTTTATTGAATTAAAAGGTCATAAACAGCTTGACGAAATTTATCAGAATTATGAACTATATTTAACTGCTTCAACAAGCGAAGGGTTTGGTTTGACGTTAATGGAAGCTGTAGGTTCAGGACTTCCTATTATTGGTTTTGATGTTCCATATGGAAATCAAACATTTGTTTGTTCTGGAGAAAATGGTCTATTAATTGAGCGTCCCAAAGGGGATGACCGTTCTCGCATTGTACAAGCTTTTGCAGATTCGATATATGAATATTTCACTAAGTTTAAAAAGGCTGATGCACAACAATATTCTTATAATATTGCAGAGAACTATAAGCATGAAAAATTAGTTGAAAAATGGAAAGATTTTATTGAGGAGGTGTTAAATGATTAGGTTGTTTGAATGGCTAACACAAGAATCTTTGGATCTACATTATTCTCTTGAAGAATCTGGTATCCATGGAACCAGTATTGTTTTAAACGATGATGGATTTTTACCAGAAGGAATTATTTCACCTTATACTTTCTTTTGTGAAGTTGAAATGGATGGTAGCCCGCTTTATTTTAATCAATTAGAAGTTCCCTATCTTTGGCAAATTACAGGAACGAATACAGAAGGAGAAATTTGGAATCGTAGTTCTAAAAGGGGAGTTATTCATTATCATGACCCAAAATATTTACGATTTGTCCAAAGTGTAGATTGGTTGTATCCAGATGGATCAATTTATATGACGGATCACTATAATAAGTATGGATGGGTTTTTGCTAGGACTTATTTTTTTAGTGACCAGCAAGTGAGTCACAAGAAATATTTTACTAAATCGGGTCAGGAGATATTATCAGAAAATATTTTAACTGGTGACATTCTTCTTAATTGGAAAGGCAAGGTTTATCATTTTACAAAAAAAGTGGATTTCTTTCTCTTTTATTTAAAGAAATCAGGGCTAGATTTATCATCAATTTGGTATAATTCATTGGGAATGCCTTTCTTACTTTCCTATTACCTAGGAGGTGAGGGAAGAGACATTTTATTCTGGCAGGAAAATCTTACGGATCAACTTCCGGGAAATATGCAAGTTATTTTTTCAGGAAGATCAAGCAGAACAAAGAAAGTAGTAGTTCAAGATCGGTCGGTATATAAAAAATTATTGCACTTAGTGGAAGAAAAGAATAAAGAGATGATTAGTTTTTTAAATATCCTCTATCCTAAACTGAGAGAAAACTATTCTCGCAAAGAAATTTTAATTGTGACAAATTCGGACCAAATAGAAGGCATAGAAACATTAACGGACAATCTTTCGGCTTATACCTTCCATATTGGTGCGTTGACGGGTATGTCGGATAAATTACAAAATATTGGTCAAAAAGAAAATGTTCTCCTCTATCCTAATATGTCTCCTAAAACTATGTTAGATTTACTGGAACAATGTGATATTTATCTAGATATTAATCATGGAAATGAAGTTCTATCAATAGTTCGACAAGCTTTTGAACGAAGTCTCCTTATTTTAGCATACGATAATACTGTTCATTCACCGATTTTTCATCATGAAAGTGGTATTTTTAATCATAGTAAGCCTCAAACATTATCTGATTGGTTATTGAATTTAGATGATTATTCACAGACAGTTTCGTGTTGGCGATCAGACTTATTTCCGATGACTTATATAGATTATAAACAGGTATTGGTTAGTAATGTAGATTAATGAAGGAGTAGAATTGTGACAGATAGAAATGAACTATTAGATAAGGATATACAGGAACGCATCAAAAAAATACGTTATGAGAAACCAGATGAGGTGAAAAATAGAAAATCTACTTTTTATATTATTGTGGTTATATTAGTAACGGTTTCAGTTTTGCTATCATTGTTTAGATACTTATAATTTCTAATATTTATTGGACCATTTAGTAGTTAAAATCCTTGAAAAATTATTGCTCCTAATTGTCAAGTTTATCAAGATTTTAAGAAAAAATGCTTTTTGTCAACCGAAGTGGCTTGATGAAAAGTTATAACCTGGAAAGGACCAACTTGGTCCTTTCCTTTTTGATGTTCAAAGCGATGAGGATTCTAGTTTTGAAGTTTTCAAAGTTCCGGAAGCCAAAAGCATTGCGCTTGAAGATCTAAATGAGGTTATTAGTAGCCTTTAGTTTTGCGTTTGAGTTGGGCAGTACCAGTGCGTTATTGATCTTGTCCTGATCTTTCAAAAAGGTCTTAAAAACAGTTTAAAAAATAGGATTTACACAAGAAATTGTTTCTTCAATAAGCTCAAAGAAATGGTCTGTTTGTTTCTCTTTAAAATGAAAAAGTAAGAGTTGATAGAGGTCGTAGTACTGTCTAAATTCTTGAGAGTATACAAGGAGCTTTTCGAAAATCCCTTTATTAGTAAAGTGTGATCTAAAAAGTTGGGCGATAAAAACGTTTATCGCCTATTTTACGGTTATCCTCTTGAATGAGTTTCCAGTAACGTTTTAGTGCCTTATATTTATGAGATTTTCTATTAAATTAATTTATGGTTTGGATGTGCATACGATTTATATTTTATCCTGCTTCCTTCTCTTTTATGGTATACTGAAAGCGACAACATGATTGGAGCTTCCGATGAAAAAGATCCCCTTAGTATTTTCAGGCTGTCTGTTAGGACTGGTTGGCGCTGGAAACCTTCTTGCAGACTCGCTACCCTTCCTTGCTCACGCCTTTAGTCTGACAGGTTTGTTCTTCTGGTTTTTCTTTGTCGTTTATCATGCGATTCGCTGGCAAGAAACCAAGATAGAATTCCAACAACCAGCCCTTTTATCTGGGATGGCGACTTTTCCCATGGCAGGGATGATTCTATCCACCTATCTTTTGCGCCTCTTTCCTGCCTTTGGAGGTCTATCACAGTTGGTCTGGTGGTCTGCCTTTCTCTTGGATCTGGGCTTAATTCTCTATTTTACCAAGACCCATGTCCTAGCGCGACCAAGAGCCAATGCCACTCCCAGTTGGACCGTTCTCTATGTGGGCATTGCAGTAGCAGCTTTGACCTATCCCGTTGTGGGAATCAGAGAGATTGCTTATCTCGCTTTAGTGATTGGTTTTGGTTTGACCTTTCTTCTTTATCCCCTTATCTATCATGATTTGAAGCAGTCCCCCTTACCCAGTCATCTGTTGGGCCAAGAGGGCATCTATTGCGCTCCCTTTTCCCTTCTTTTAGCAGCTCTGGTTCGTGTGGGTGGAGCAAGCCTGCCTACCTGGCTCTTACTGATCATGGTGGTGGCCTCGCAAGGTTTTTATTTCTTTGTTTTGACGCGCCTACCGAAAATGATCAAAGAAGGTTTTCAACCTGCTTTTTCAGCTCTGACCTTTCCAACAGTTATCACAGCGACCTCTTTGAAAATGGCCCAAGGCTTGTTGCAACTACCTTTCTTGAAAGCTCTCGTATGGCTGGAAACTCTTCTTTGTCTCTTGATTTTAGTCGCTGTCTTAGGTGGTTATGTGGCCTATCTCAGAGAGTAGGAAGGCATCCTTTTTCATTGAAACCTTGTCACGATTATGGTAAGATGCACTATACGATTTGTCATACTTTATAGGAAAGGTATCTATGAAATTCATCAAAGGAAAGCTCTCACTGCTGTATCCCCTCTTTCTGCTCTTGTTTTATTTTTATGTTCGGCCTCAATTTCGCCCCTTGGCCCAGTATGTCTCCAATAGTGTAGCAAGCGCCAATAGCTATTATTGGACCTTATTTGGCCTAGAAGGCCTCTATGCAGTCTTTACAGGATTTTTGGTCTATCGTTTTTCTAAAAAAGCGCAGTTTAAGCTGGGGAAGAACCCTCTTCAAGCTCTGATAGAAGCCGTTTTTGCGGCCTGTTTGGTTTACTGGTTGGACTACTTCATCAGTGGTTTTGTTCAAGGACGGGCAGCCGTTTTGAGTCTGTTTCCACGGGAAATTAGCCCAACAGGTGTGCTTATCCTAGTGATTGCAATGGTTATCATCCGGCCGGTGACAGAGGAGCTGATCTTTCGTGGAGCCTTGGTGAATGCCTACTTCAAAGGCTGGAAACTCTATGCTGAGATTTGGCTTCCAGCCCTCATCTACAGTGGCTTACATTTTCTCCACAATCCCTTTTCATTAGGAGCTTCTATCATCTATCTCCTGCCGAGTGTGATTTTTGGGACCCTGTATTATCGGAGTAATACGCTCCTTTCTCCTATTTTGGCTCATATCTTGCTCAATCTCTACTACACCTTGCCTTTACTTTTATCTGTATTCAAGTAGCAACCGATTTCCTGAGTGAGATTGGTTTTTTTTGAAAATATGGTATAATAGAATAAATTTAATAGAGGGAGTTGAGGTTTGAAAAAAAGCTACCGCGTCAAACGTGACAAAGATTTTAATGCTATTTTTAAAAGTGGTCAAAATGTTGCCAATCGGAAATTCGTTGTTTACCGCTTGCGCAAAGACCAACCGCATTTTCGAGTCGGCCTGTCTGTTAGTAAGAAACTGGGAAATGCTGTGACCAGAAATCGCATCAAACGTTTGATTCGCCATGTTTTGATCAAACACCAAGCCTTCCTTACGACCGATGATTTTGTTGTCATTGCTCGTAAAGGAGTGGAGGAGCTCGACTTTCATCAAGTAGAGAAAAATCTTGTACATGTCTTAAAATTAGCGCATGTCTACCAAGAAAGGGAATAATGTGGAAAAGAAACTGAAGTTAACTGGATTATTAGGAGCGGCCTTATTGGTCTTGACAGCTTGTGGAACCTCTCAAGTGACAGCTCAGTCGACAGGTGGTTGGGAACGCTTCGTCTACTTCTTTGCAGAAGCTATCCGCTTCTTGTCCTTTGGCGGAAGTATCGGTGTAGGGATTATCGTCTTTACCATTGTCATACGGACGGTCCTCTTGCCCCTCTTCCAATATCAAATGAATTCAACCCGCAAAATGCAGGAAATTCAACCCCTCCTCAAGGAATTGCAAGCTAAGTATCCTGGGAAGGATCTCGATAGCCGGACTAAGCTTTCTGAAGAGATGCGGGCCCTTTACAAGGAAAAAGGCGTCAAAACGTCTTCAGCATTCCTTCCTCTCTTGATCCAGATGCCGGTCTTGATGGCCTTGTTCCAAGCGCTGAGCCGTGTCGAATTCCTTAAAGTCGGTCACTTCCTCTGGTTGGACCTTGGTGCGATCGACCCGACTTATATCTTGCCGGTTCTTGCAGCACTCTTCACATTTTTCAGCAGTTGGTTGACCAATAAAGCCATGCCAGAGCGCAATGGTAGTGCGACAACCATGATGTATGTGATGCCTGTGATGATCTTCTTCTTTGCCTTGTTCTCAGCCAGCGGGGTCGCACTATACTGGGTGACTTCCAATGCTTACCAAGTCGGGCAAACCTATCTCTTGAACAACCCCTTCAAGATTATCGCAGAGCGTGAAGCAAAAGAGCAAGCTTCGCGTGACATGGAAAAACAAAAACGCCGTGCCCTAAACAAAGCACAGAAAAAGAAAAAATAAGAAAGAGGTGGACATATGGTCCTATATACTGGAGCAACTGTTGAAGAAGCGATTCAAAAAGGTCTGAACGATTTAGATATTCCTCGTATGAAGGCACATATTACGGTTGTAGCACGTGAAAAGAAAGGTTTTCTTGGCTTGTTTGGGAAAAAACCAGCCCAAGTAGAGATTGAACCCATTGCAGAAACAACTGTTGTGAAAGCCAATCAAAAAGCTGTCAAAGGTGTCCCAGATGAGATCAATGCGCAAAACGAACCGGTTAAGACTGTGAGCGAAGCAACGGTCGATCTCGGACGCGTCGTAGCAGCGATCAAAAAGGTCGAAGAAGAAGGAGAAGTTGTCTCTGAAGAAATCAAGACCGAAATCCTGAAACATGACAAAGAAGCAGATACCGTTCTTGAAGAAAAAGGGCATGAACATATCCTTGAAAAAGTCAAAGAACCAGCGGCAAAAGAATCAAGCGAGTCTGATTTCTCAAACCTTGGTATCGAGGTAGAGGAAAACTACAACATCGAAGAAGTCGTAGCTGATGTGACAGCCTATGTTCAAACAGTGGTCGATGAAATGGATGTGGATGCGACTATCTCAAGCAGTCACAACCGCCGTACGGTCAATATGCAAATTGATACCAATGAGCCAGGACGTGTCATTGGTTACCACGGAAAAGTCTTGAAGGCTCTTCAACTTTTGGCGCAAAATTACCTCTATAACCGCTACTCAAAGAATTTTTACATTACCATTAATGTGAATGACTATGTAGAACACCGGGCAGAAGTTCTTCAAAGCTATGCTCAGAAGTTGGCAACACGTGCCCTCGAAGATGGGCAAGCCCAACAGACAGATCCGATGTCAAACAGTGAACGCAAAATCATTCACCGGATCGTCTCTAAGATGGAAGGAGTCACTAGCTACTCTGAAGGGGAAGAACCAAACCGTTACGTGGTGGTAGACATCGAAGGATAATCTAGCTATTATTTCCCATAAGGGAGAGACGGGATTGAGCCGATCTCTCCTTTTTTAGGTTTAGAAAGGAAGCAAATGGCATTTGTAGCGATTAGAGAGTTTTTAAAGCTTCAAGGAATCCACTACCAGGCCCCAGCAAAGGCTGGGGTGCTAGCCTCAGAGATGGAGCAGTATCGTGCCCTAGCTCAAGCAGCTCGTAAGGAATTCACCGATTTGGTCTCGGCCTTTCAGCAGCGTCACCCTTACTTGGAGCAGGATCGGACTAGCCAGTGGATGAATCAGGCTCAGATCTTGCGGCCTCATTTTTGGGCCTATCTAAAAGGAGAAGGGACGATGGCAGAGCCTATGTTTGCCCTGAGACTTTATGGGGATGCAGCTGATTTTGGAGTTTCCTTAGAGGTGAGCTTTATCGAGCGAAAAAAAGATGAGGAGAGCCTTCAAAAGCAACACAAGGTACTCACCCTTCCTATCTTTCGGCCAGTTTATTATTTCGCCCAGAAAAATGGAGAGAGTCAGAGGGTAGAGGGAACAGAAAAGAATCGCCATGATCTGTTGCAAGCAGTAGCAGAAGGGGCGGTTCGTAAGGTCCTCGTCAAATACGATGTTTCTCTAGTTGAGGAGAGATCCCTAGAGAATATCCTGGATCAGTTGCAAGAGGCGCTGGTGGCTCTGGAACCCTATTACTTGGCAACCCGTCAGGTGTAGAAAGGTGTTCTCCGACCTGTATTTGCAACAATTTTGCCATAGCTATTGACAAATAGAGTCGAATCCGATAGAATAGTAAAGTATGTTTAGTAACTGATCACAACTAGCCGGCTAAACGAATACAAAATCTATGAGGAGGTATTCATCGTGAAACGTACTTATCAACCAAGTAAACTTCGTCGTGCGCGCAAACATGGTTTCCGTCACCGTATGGCAACTAAAAATGGTCGTCGCGTATTGGCAGCTCGTCGTCGTAAAGGACGCAAAGTTTTGGCTGCCTAATTCAGATAAAAACCTAAAAACCAGTAGAAACTCGAGACTACTGGTTTTTGTTTTGTCCGAAAGTGAATTTAGAGGCGCTTTCTGCTATAATAGAAAGAAGAAAAACTCGGAAGAAAAGGAAGATCATGCAGATTTTTGATACCCACACCCATCTTAATGTGGAAGAATTCGCAGGAAAAGAACAAGAAGAACTTGACTTGGCCAAGGAAATGGGTGTTGTAGCCCACAATATCGTTGGTTTTGACAAACCGACGATTGAGCGTGCCATGGAGTTGGCAGACCAGCATCCAGAACTCTATCTCACGCTTGGTTGGCACCCCACTGAGGCGGGCGATTATAGTCCTGAAGTGGAGGCCTATTTACTTGAACAGCTAAAACATCCTAAAGTTGTCGCACTCGGAGAAATCGGTCTGGATTACCACTGGATGACGGCACCGAAAGACGTCCAAGAAAAGGTTTTTCGTCGTCAGATTCAATTGTCTAAAGACTTGGACCTCCCCTTTGTGGTGCACACACGCGATGCTTTAGAAGATACTTATGCCATCATCAAGAGTGAAGGAGTAGGGCCTCGCGGTGGGATCATGCATTCTTTCTCAGGAAGTTTAGAAGAAGCGAAACGCTTCATGGATCTGGGGATGATGATTTCCTTTTCTGGAGTGGTGACCTTTAAGAAAGCCACAGATGTCCAAGAAGCGGCAGCTGGCCTTCCGTTAGACAAGATCTTGGTTGAAACAGACGCCCCTTATCTGGCGCCAGTTCCCAAACGTGGTCGGGAAAATAAAACAGCCTACACTCGTTATGTGGTAGATTTTATTGCAGGACTACGTGGCTTAACAACAGAAGAAGTAGCTCAGGCAACCTATGACAATGCAAGAAAGGTATTTGGCCTTGACTGAGAAAAGAAAAATACCAGAAGTGATTGTCGTGGAGGGCAAGGACGACACAGCTAATCTCCGTCGTTTTTATGAGGTGGATACCTATGAAACGCGAGGCTCTGCGATTGATCAAGATGACTTGGAACGAATTGCTACCTTGCAAGAGTTGCGTGGGGTCATTGTCTTTACCGATCCAGACTACAATGGCGAGCGAATTCGCAAGATCATTATGCAAGAGGTGCCCCAGGCCAAACATGCCTTTTTAAATCGTGGTGAAGCAGTCCCCAAATCCAAGACCAAGGGGCGTTCTCTTGGAGTGGAGCATGCCAGTTTTGAAGACTTAGAAAAAGCCCTAGCTGGACTGGTCGGGTCTTACGAAGATGAGCATTTCTTTGATATCACAAAGACTGACTTGATGCGGCTTGGACTGTTGATGGGAAGCGATAGTCGCAAACGACGGGAATATCTAGGAGAAGCCTTGCGCATCGGCTACTGCAATGGCAAGCAATTGATCAAACGCTTGGAGTTGTTTGGAATTTGTTTGGCCCAAGTCGAAGAGGCGATGGCCAGTTATTAAGACGGAAGTAGAGGGGATCCTTTACCCCTAAACTGATTAGAAAAGAGAAAAAATGAAAATTGCAGATTATAGCGTGACCAAGGCAGTGCTGGAGCGTCACGGTTTTACCTTTAAAAAATCCTTCGGTCAGAACTTCTTGACCGATACCAACATCCTTCAAAAAATTGTGGATACGGCTGAGATTGATAAGCAAGTCAATGCCATCGAAATCGGTCCCGGAATTGGAGCTTTGACTGAGTTCTTGGCGGAAAATGCGGCAGAAGTCATGGCCTTTGAGATCGATGACCGCTTGGTTCCCATTTTGGCGGATACCTTGCGTGATTTTGACAATGTCACGGTTGTCAACCAAGACATCCTCAAGGTAGACCTCAACCAGTATATCGCAGAGTTTAAAAACCCAGACCTTCCGATTAAGGTGGTGGCTAACCTTCCTTACTACATTACGACTCCCATCCTCATGCACTTGATCGAATCCAAGATTCCTTTCCAAGAATTTGTGGTCATGATGCAAAAAGAGGTAGCAGACCGCATCTCGGCTGAGCCCAACACCAAGGCTTATGGTTCTTTATCCATTGCAGTCCAATACTATATGACTGCTAAGGTAGCCTTTATCGTACCCCGCACCGTCTTTGTGCCAGCACCAAACGTCGACTCTGCCATTTTGAAGATGGTCCGTCGCGAAGAGCCAGCAGTAGCAGTCAAGGATGAAGATTTCTTCTTCTCTGTCAGCAAGGCCAGCTTTGTCCACCGCCGCAAAACACTTTGGAACAACTTGACTAGTCGCTTTGGCAAGACCGAAGAAATCAAAGCCAAACTGGAAGCAGGAATCCAAGCTGCAGGCCTGCAACCTTCTGTACGAGGAGAAGCTCTTAGCCTAGAAGACTTCGCTCGCCTAGCAGATGGCCTTCTAGAAGCAGGAATAAAATAACAGAAAAGCCATAGGTTCGTAATCTTCTTTCTTAATTCTGAATACACTATGAAGCACTATGTTTTTTATGTGTTTTCGAATGATATTGGTTACAAATCAAGACTTTACGCTGTGAGAAAAGAGCCTAAATAAAAGGTAGTTTAGGCTCTCGGAATTTTTGAGACTTAAGGCTCAAAAATTAGTTATGGAACTTCGGAGAAGTTCGCTAACGTCCGTACTCACCTAAGGAAAGTCTCAAAGAAATTTTATAAGTAATAAGCCATAGGTTATAACCTATGGCTTATTTGTATCGTAAGGAAAGGACGGGATTTGAACCCGCGCGTGAATAAAAATCCACTTGCCGGATTTCGAGTCCGGTGCCGTACCGAGCTGGGCCACCTTTCCAAGATGCGGAGAAAGGGATTTGAACCCTCACGCCCGAAGGGGCACATGCGCCTGAAGCATGCGTGTCTGCCGTTCCACCACCTCCGCATAGTTCTATTATACACTTTTTAGGAAAAATGCCAAGGAAAAAAAGGAAGGTGCCCTTTCCCGAATTCTGCTAAAAGACAAGTCATAACGGATACTCCGTCTTCTGTTTCTATCCGTTTAAAAAACGAACCTATTCGTTTCTAAAAGCGTTCGGAGAGGTTCACTTTTCGTTTTTTATTATCAAGCAATCCAGCCTTATTTCTCATTTTTTGGTATAATAGATAGTATTAATCTCAAAGGAGTGCGATTTGCAAGGAACAATCGTCAAGGCCTTGGCTGGCTTCTACTACGTGGAGTCAGACGGTCACATTTACCAGACACGGGCTCGTGGAAATTTTAGAAAAAAAGGACAGACTCCTTATGTGGGGGATCAGGTGGAGTTCTCTGCTGAAGAGAATTCAGAAGGCTACATTTTGAGCATTGCGCCTCGAAAAAATAGCCTCGTGCGTCCTCCTATTGTCAATATTGATCAGGCAGTAGTGATCATGTCAGCGAAGGAGCCGGATTTCAATGCCAATCTTTTAGACCGTTTTCTGGTTCTTTTGGAGCACAAGGGGATTCATCCCATTGTCTATATTTCAAAACTGGACTTGTTAGAAGATATGGAAGACATCCACTACTACCAAGGAATCTATCAGGCTATTGGCTACGACTTTGTCTTGTCGATTGAGGAACTCTTGCCCCTTTTGACCAATCAAACCACGGTCTTTATGGGACAGACCGGTGTAGGAAAATCGACCTTGCTCAATAAAATCGCTCCGGATCTGGAGCTTGAAACGGGTGAGATTTCAGATAGTCTGGGGCGCGGTCGACACACGACCCGAGCTGTCAGCTTTTACCATTTAAATGGAGGAAAGATCGCAGATACGCCTGGCTTCTCCTCCCTCGATTATGAAGTGACGACCAGCGAAGACTTAAATCAAGCCTTCCCAGAGATCGCCGATGTGAGCCACTCTTGTAAATTTCGTACCTGTACCCACACGCATGAGCCCGCTTGTGCGGTGAAACCAGCCGTTGAAAGAGAGGAAATTGCGCCTTTCCGTTATGAGGATTACTTGCAATTTCTAAGTGAGATTGAAAACCGTCGCGAAACCTATAAAAAAGTTTCGAAAAAAATGCCAAAATAGGAGACACTACAACGATGAAAACAATGAAAATTGCACCCTCAATTTTGAGTGCAGATTATGCCAATTTTGAAAGTGAATTGAAACGCTTAGAAGCAGCTGGAGCTGACTATGCCCATATCGATGTCATGGATGGCCATTTTGTGCCCAATATCAGCTTTGGAGCTGGTGTCGTAGAGAGCATGCGTCCGCATAGCAAGTTGGTCTTTGATTGCCACTTGATGGTCACCAATCCCGAACACCATATCGAAGAATTTGCCCGTGCAGGTGCTGACATCATCAGCATCCATGTGGAAGCTACTCCTCATATCCACGGAGCTCTTCAAAAAATTCGTCAAGCGGGTGTGAAGGCTAGTGTCGTGATCAACCCAGGGACTCCTGTAGACAGTATCAAACATGTCTTGAACTTGGTGGATCAAGTCTTGGTTATGACCGTTAATCCAGGATTCGGTGGCCAAGCCTTCTTGCCTGAAACCATGGACAAGGTGCGCGAATTAGTCGCTCTTCGTGAAGAAAAAGGTTTAGACTTTGATATCGAAGTGGATGGTGGAATTGATGCTCAAAGTATTTCCCAAGCAAAAGAAGCCGGGGCCAATGTCTTTGTAGCGGGCTCTTATGTCTTTAATGGGGAGGTCAATGAGCGCGTTCAAACGCTCCGAGATGCTGTAAATGGGTAACATCGCAATACTGGCAGGAGGTGACAGCACGCTCTTGCCAAAAGATCAAGAGCTTTACGTAGGTGTCGACGGTGGCTGTTTGAAGTTACTGGAACAAGGCCTGCCTTTAGATATAGCTGTGGGGGATTTCGATTCTGTCTCTGAGACTGATTTGCATCAGATCCGAACCCAAGCCAAGCAGGTTGTTCAGTCCGTTCCTGAAAAGAATGATACGGATTTGGAATTGGCCTTGAAAGCGGTCTTTGAGGCCTATCCAGATGCTGTTGTCACTGTTTACGGTGCCTTTGGTGGTCGCTTGGATCACTTTTTGTCTAATATCTTTTTGCCGACCGCTCCAGACCTAGCTCCCTACATGGAGCAGATCCAATTAGTCGATGGTCAAAATCGCTTGATCTACAGACCAGCTGGTTGCCATGAGATTCAGCCAGATCCAGCCATGTCTTATGTTGGCTTTATGCCTGTCGGACAAGGCCACTTAGAGATTACAGGAGCCAAGTATCCGCTCCATCAGGAGAATTATTTTTTGAAGGCCATGTATGGCTCCAATGAATTTTTGGATCAACCGATTCAAGTGAGTCTTGACCGTGGCTATCTTGTCATTGTTTATAGTAAAGACAGAGGTTAATATGAATATCATTCTGCTTCTGATTGGCCTGCTCAATCTGGGCCTCCTCATCTATCTCTTGCAACGGTCAGATGATACAAGACCGGCTTTAAGAGAGTTGCTGGAAGACCATGAGGATCATTTGACAGACCAGTTGGACTATCGTTTTGAAAAAGAAAGACAAGCAAGCCAGATTGCCAATCAGCAGTTAGAGATCGCCCTGACAGATCGCTTGACCGAGATGCGAGTGGAGATCCACCAGCAGACGACGGCTCTGCGCGCTGAGATGAACGAGCACTTTACTAAAAATCGGGACAAAACAGATGAGCGCATGCGCCAGATCCAAGAGTCCAATGAAGTGCGGCTAGAACAGATGCGCCAAACGGTAGAAGAAAAATTGGAGAAAACCTTGCAGCACCGCTTACAGACCTCCTTTGAGACGGTTTCAAAACAATTGGAGTCGGTCAACAAAGGGCTAGGAGAAATGCAGACGGTGGCGCGGGATGTCGGAACCCTTAATAAAGTTCTCTCCAATACCAAGACGCGTGGGATTATGGGCGAATTGCAGCTGGGTCAAATCATTGAAGATATCTTGACCCCAGCCCAGTATGAGCGGGAGTTTGTCACCGTTCCCCAATCCAGTGAGCGCGTGGAGTATGCTATTAAGCTTCCAGGACAAGGAGAGGAGCCAGTCTATCTGCCGATTGACTCTAAATTCCCACTGGAAGACTACTATCGTCTGGAAGAAGCTTATGAATCAGGAGAGAAAGAGGAGATCGAGCGTTACCGCAAGGCCCTTCTTGCTAGTATCAAGCGTTTTGCTAAGGATATCCAACAAAAATACCTCTTTCCACCAGCGACAACGAATTTCGGAATTCTCTTTTTGCCAACTGAAGGCCTCTATTCCGAAGTGGTTCGCAATCCAGAATTCTTCGATCGCTTGCGTCGGGACGAACAAATTTTAGTGGCTGGGCCAAGTACGCTATCAGCCCTCTTGAACTCCTTGTCTGTTGGCTTTAAAACGCTCAACATCCAAAAGAGTGCAGATGACATTAGCAAGGTGTTGGGATCGGTCAAATCAGAATTCCATAAGTTTGGAGGGATTCTGGCCAAGACTCAGCGCCATTTAAAGAATGCTTCCAATAATATTGATGATTTGCTAACCAGACGGACCAGTGCCATCGAGCGGACACTCCGCCAAATCGAAAGCGATGAGGACCTGCTGGGACTAGATGTATATATAGAAGATGGAGAAGATGATGGTCAAAATTAACCAAATGAAAAAAGATGAATTGTTCGAAGGATTCTATTTGATCAAGTCAGCAGAAGTGCGTCAAACGCGGGCCGGGAAAAACTACCTCGCCTTTGTCTTCCAGGATGAGACCGGTACAATCGAAGGTAAACTATGGGATGCCCAACCTCACAATGTAGAGAGCTTTACAGCTGGGCGCGTGGTCCATATGGCTGGTCGTCGGGAGGTCTACAATAATACTCCGCAAGTTAATCAATTGAATATGCGCTTGCCACAAGCAGGAGAGCCCAACAATCCAGCAGACTTCAAGGAAAAACCACCAGTAGATCCCAAGGAATTGCATGAATACCTGTCAAACATGATTTTCAAAATTGAAAATCCAGTTTGGCAACGGATTGTCCGTGCCCTCTATGGGAAATATGAGAAAGAGTTTTATAGCTATCCAGCTGCTAAAACCAACCATCATGCCTTTGAAGCAGGTCTCGCTTATCATACAGCGACCATGGTCCGCTTGGCAGATAGTATCGGCGATATCTATCCTCAGTTGAATAAGAGCTTGCTCTTTGCAGGGATTATGTTACACGATTTGGCCAAAGTGATTGAGTTGACGGGACCTGAAAATACAGAATACACTGTTCGAGGCAACCTCATCGGCCACATTGCACTGATCGATGAAGAAATCACCAAGGTCTTGCAAGACTTGAAGATTGATGATCAAAAAGAAGAAGTGATCGTCCTTCGCCATGTGATCTTGAGTCACCATGGCTTGCTCGAATACGGTAGTCCCGTTCGTCCAAAAATCATGGAAGCAGAGATTATTCATATGATCGATAATTTGGATGCGGAAATGATGATGATGACAACAGCACTTGGCTTAATTGGTCCTGGCGAGATGACCAATAAAATCTTCGCTATGGAAAATCGTTCCTTCTATAAACCGAATCTCGACTAGTAAAAACAGAGATAAATACGGGAATGATTCTGCCAAAAATAAAATAATCAGGAAAAAACGGCCTTCTGTAAATCAGAATGTTCGTTTTTTTCGCTTCTTATGGTATAATGATAGAAAAAACTACATGGTGAGAAAATGAAATTAAGAAGAAGTGAACGGATGGTCGTAATTTCTAATTACTTGATCAACCATCCCTATGAATTGACTAGCCTCAATACGTTTGCGGAAAAGTATGAGTCTGCCAAGTCTTCCATCTCAGAAGATATCGTGATTATTAAGCGGGCTTTTGAAGAGATGGAAATCGGAAATATTGAGACCATTACAGGAGCTGGTGGAGGCGTGATCTTTACACCGTCTATCTCAGATCAAGAATCCAAAGAAATCGTTGAGGATCTTTGCAAGCAACTGTCTGAAAGTGATCGTATCCTTCCTGGTGGCTACATTTACTTGTCTGATCTTTTGAGCAATCCGAAGATTTTGAATCGGATCGGACGCATCATTGCCAAAGCCTTCCGAGATAAGAAGATTGATGCTGTCATGACCGTAGCGACCAAGGGAGTTCCACTAGCCAATGCAGTAGCTAATGTCTTGAATGTTCCATTCGTCATTGTCCGTCGTGATTTGAAAATCACAGAAGGGTCAACCGTTAGTGTCAACTATGTTTCAGGCTCAAGTGGGGATCGCATTGAGAAAATGTTCCTTTCAAAACGGAGCCTAAAAGCAGGAAGCCGGGTCTTGATTGTCGATGACTTCCTTAAAGGTGGCGGAACGATTAACGGGATGGTCAGCCTCTTGTCTGAATTTGATTCTGAATTAGCAGGAGTAGCTGTCTTTGCGGATAATGCTGCAACCGACCGTGAATTCTTTGAACACAAATCCTTATTGCGCGTTACCAACATCGATGTAAAAGAAAATAAATTGAGTGTCGAAGTTGGGAATATCTTTGATTAAGAGCAGCAAAGGAGGATCAAAAAGTGAAAAGAATTTTAGATCGATTTGATAATAGCCCTTTGTGGATTCGCTTGGTGACAGTTCTGTCTCTATCCTTTATATTGGTAGCTGGTTTGTATACCGTTAAAAAGAATACGGCTGCCCAGGTAACGACAGAAATTCAACCTGCTAAAAAAACAGGTTCCCTTCCAGTGAAAAAGGAAACAAAGGAAGAAAAAGAAAAGAAGGAAGAAAAGAAAAATACAGAAGCTGCTGAAAAAGCAGTCGTTCAAATGGAAACAACCCCAAGTCAAGATTCTGTGAACGCTGCCCAAGCTGCTGTGAAGAAAGTCAAAGATGCGACTCAAAAGCAATCGCTTGATGCCCGTATCCAATACATCGCTAACTATTATGGACTGACCTATGAGAGTGACACAGCGGCAACGCAGCAGACTCAAACAGACGCTAATGCCAACGCTGGAGTAGCTGAAGCCAATGCGACAGTTCAACCACAACAGCAACAACAGTATGCTCCGGCTGCAGATGCAGGGGCAGAAGTACCTGCTGAACCTGGTCAATAATGAACTTTTTCGACTTCTTTAAAAAATAAAAAAACATCTTGCAATCAAAGTGCCGTCATGTTATAATAATAGACGGTACTTTTTACTTTTGGTCTCTCAAGAGTGTACAGGGACGTGCTGACAAATGTTGCAAAAGTACACACAGATGGTAGCTGTCACCAAGTGTACCATCACCAAAAATAAAAAATTTCACAGGAGAATGTAGATGCCTACAATTAACCAATTGGTTCGCAAACCGCGTAAATCAAAAGTAGAAAAATCTAAATCACCAGCTTTGAACGTTGGTTACAACAGTCATAAAAAAGTTCAAACAAACGTTTCTTCACCACAAAAACGTGGTGTTGCAACTCGTGTTGGAACAATGACACCTAAAAAACCTAACTCTGCCCTTCGTAAATTTGCCCGTGTACGTTTGAGCAACTTGATCGAAGTAACTGCTTATATCCCAGGTATCGGACACAACTTGCAAGAACACAGCGTGGTTCTTCTTCGTGGTGGACGTGTAAAAGACCTTCCAGGGGTACGTTACCATATCGTCCGTGGAGCACTTGATACTGCAGGTGTAAACGATCGTAAACAAGGCCGTTCTAAATACGGTACTAAAAAACCAAAAGCATAAGGAAAGGGGATAAAGAAAAATGAGTCGTAAAAACCGTGCGCCTAAACGCGATGTATTGCCAGATCCGCTTTACAATTCACAATTAGTTACTCGTCTTATCAACCGCGTTATGCTTGATGGTAAACGTGGTACAGCTGCTTCAATCGTATACGGAGCTTTCGAACAAATTAAAGAAGCTACTGGAAACGACGCTCTTGAAGTATTCGAAACAGCTATGGAAAACATTATGCCTGTACTTGAAGTACGTGCTCGCCGTGTCGGTGGTTCTAACTACCAAGTCCCAGTTGAAGTTCGTCCAGAACGTCGTACAACACTTGGACTTCGTTGGTTGGTAACAATCGCTCGTCAACGTGGTGAACACACAATGGTTGATCGTCTTGCAAAAGAAATCTTGGATGCAGCGAACAACACTGGTGCAGCTGTTAAGAAACGTGAAGATACTCACCGTATGGCTGAAGCTAACCGTGCATTCGCACACTTCCGCTGGTAAGATTAAGATACTGAGGGCGTTAAAAAAGCGACTGAAAATTAGGAAGCTTGACGAAGAATCAAGGATTCTAGGAAAGCTTATCTATTTTCCGAGCTTTTAGCCCGGGTTCAATTATGATACTAATAGCGGCAAAGGCCCAAGGCAAAAATAGGAAACTGATGCAGTGTTCCGTGAACACAAAGCAGTTTATCTTTTTTGCACCGGGCCTCGCTCGGGTTCAAATCAGTTAACTTGAGCTTTTAGCCCGAGTTCAATTAAGCTTCGTCAGCTCTTGGACCCAATTCAACTCTTCTTACAAGTTGGAACCAAAACTTAGCATGAAAACACTGAGAACGGGTAGGTCCTGCCTATCCGTTTTTATTAAATCATGTTATAATAGAATATAGAAATAAAAAATATAGGAGAAACAAACCTCATGGCACGCGAATTTTCACTTGAAAAAACTCGTAATATCGGTATCATGGCTCACGTCGATGCTGGTAAAACAACTACAACTGAGCGTATCCTTTACTACACTGGTAAGATTCACAAAATCGGTGAAACTCACGAAGGTGCGTCACAAATGGACTGGATGGAGCAAGAGCAAGAACGTGGTATCACCATCACATCTGCCGCTACAACAGCTCAATGGAAAGACACTCGTGTAAACATCATCGACACACCAGGACACGTGGACTTCACTATCGAAGTTCAACGTTCACTCCGCGTTTTGGACGGTGCTGTAACCGTTCTTGACTCACAATCAGGTGTTGAGCCTCAAACTGAAACAGTTTGGCGTCAAGCAACTGAATACGGAGTTCCACGTATCGTATTCGCTAACAAGATGGATAAAATCGGTGCTGACTTCCTTTACTCAGTAAGCACACTTCATGACCGTCTTCAAGCAAACGCTCACCCAATTCAATTGCCAATCGGTGCTGAAGATGACTTCCGCGGAATCATTGACTTGATCAAGATGAAAGCTGAAATCTATACTAACGACCTTGGTACAGATATCCTTGAAGAAGATATTCCAGCTGAATACCTTGAACAAGCTCAAGAATACCGTGAAAAATTGGTTGAAGCAGTTGCTGAAACTGATGAAGACTTGATGATGAAATACCTTGAAGGGGAAGAAATCACAAACGAAGAATTGAAAGCTGGTATCCGTAAAGCTACAATCAACGTTGAATTCTACCCAGTACTTTGTGGTTCTGCCTTCAAGAACAAAGGGGTTCAATTGATGTTGGATGCAGTCCTTGACTACCTTCCAAGCCCACTTGATATCCCTGCAATCAAGGGTGTAAACCCAGATACAGACGAAGAAGAAGAACGTCCAGCATCTGATGAAGAGCCATTTGCAGCTCTTGCCTTCAAGATCATGACTGACCCATTCGTAGGTCGTTTGACATTCTTCCGTGTTTACTCAGGTGTCTTGAACTCAGGTTCATACGTCTTGAACACTTCTAAAGGTAAACGTGAACGTATCGGACGTATCCTTCAAATGCACGCCAACACTCGTAAAGAAATCGAAACAGTTTACTCTGGAGATATCGCTGCTGCCGTTGGTTTGAAAGATACTACAACTGGTGACTCATTGACAGATGAAAAAGCAAAAATCATCCTTGAATCAATCGAAGTTCCAGAACCAGTTATCCAATTGATGGTTGAACCTAAATCTAAAGCAGACCAAGACAAGATGGGTATCGCCCTTCAAAAATTGGCTGAAGAAGATCCAACATTCCGCGTTGAAACAAACCCTGAAACTGGTGAAACAGTTATCTCTGGTATGGGTGAGTTGCACTTGGATGTCCTTGTTGACCGTATGAAACGTGAATTCAAGGTTGAAGCTAACGTTGGTGCCCCTCAAGTATCTTACCGTGAAACATTCCGCGCTTCTACACAAGCACGTGGATTCTTCAAACGTCAATCTGGTGGTAAAGGTCAGTTTGGTGATGTTTGGATCGAATTTACTCCAAACGAAGAAGGTAAAGGATTCGAGTTCGAAAATGCTATCGTCGGTGGTGTGGTTCCACGTGAATTCATCCCTGCAGTAGAAAAAGGACTTCAAGAATCTATGGCGAACGGTGTTCTTGCTGGTTACCCAATGGTTGACGTGAAAGCTAAGCTTTACGATGGTTCATACCACGATGTCGACTCATCTGAAACTGCCTTCAAGATCGCTGCATCTCTTGCACTTAAAGAAGCTGCTAAGACTGCACAACCAGCTATCCTTGAACCAATGATGCTTGTAACCATCACAGTTCCTGAAGAAAACCTTGGGGATGTTATGGGTCACGTAACTGCTCGTCGTGGACGTGTAGATGGTATGGAAGCACACGGTGCAAGCCAAATCGTTCGTGCTTATGTGCCACTTGCTGAAATGTTCGGTTACGCTACTGTCCTTCGTTCTGCAACTCAAGGACGTGGTACCTTCATGATGGTATTTGACCACTACGAAGATGTACCAAAATCAGTACAAGAAGAAATCATTAAAAAAGCTAAAGGTGAAGCTTAATTTACCAAAGCTAAAAAACTCTTCCCACTTTGGGAAGAGTTTTTCTTTGTTCCAAAAGTGAGTACAAGTAAAAAAGCGCTTTTCCTATCGATCAAGACTTTGTGAAAAACTTTAATAAAAGAGGTGGTGATCTATGATAAATCTTGCTTTTCGTTGGGAAATTGTTGCTTTTTAATGCAATAAAGTATATAATAGAGACTGTTAAAAGATGTTTGGCGCTGTGTCAAGTTACTCTTTTCACAAAAAATTTTTTTGATTTTCATAAGGAGGAAATCACTAATGGTAGTTAAAGTTGGTATTAACGGTTTCGGTCGTATCGGTCGTCTTGCATTCCGTCGTATCCAAAACGTAGAAGGTGTTGAAGTTACACGCATCAACGACCTTACAGATCCAGTTATGCTTGCACACTTGTTGAAATACGATACAACTCAAGGTCGTTTCGACGGTACTGTGGAAGTTAAAGAAGGTGGATTCGAAGTTAACGGTAAATTCGTTAAAGTTTCTGCTGAACGCGATCCAGAACAAATCGACTGGGCTAACGACGGTGTAGAAATCGTTCTTGAAGCAACTGGTTTCTTTGCTACTAAAGCAGCTGCTGAAAAACACTTGCATGCTGGTGGTGCTAAGAAAGTTGTTATCACTGCTCCTGGTGGATCAGATGTTAAAACAGTCGTATTTAACACTAACCACGATATTCTTGATGGTACTGAAACAGTTATCTCAGGTGCTTCATGTACTACAAACTGCTTGGCTCCAATGGCTAAAGCTCTTCAAGATAACTTCGGTGTTGTTGAAGGATTGATGACTACTATCCACGCTTACACTGGTGACCAAATGATCCTTGACGGTCCACACCGTAAAGGTGACCTTCGTCGTGCACGCGCTGGTGCTGCTAACATCGTTCCTAACTCAACTGGTGCTGCTAAAGCAATCGGTTTGGTTATCCCTGAATTGAACGGTAAATTGGACGGAGCTGCACAACGTGTTCCTGTTCCAACTGGATCAGTTACTGAATTGGTAGTTGTTCTTGACAAGAACGTTACTGTTGATGAAGTGAACGCAGCTATGAAAGCAGCTTCAAACGAATCATACGGTTACACTGAAGATCCAATCGTTTCTTCAGACGTTGTAGGTATGTCTTACGGATCATTGTTTGACGCAACTCAAACTAAAGTTATTGACGTTGACGGTAAACAATTGGTTAAAGTTGTTTCATGGTATGACAACGAAATGTCTTACACTGCACAACTTGTTCGTACTCTTGAATACTTCGCAAAAATTGCTAAATAATTCATGCGTATGATGAGAGGAGGGAAACCTCCTCTTTTTTTGTACTTTTTTTAGGGCTTTCTCATCATATTATAGGAATTGGCAAAATAGATTGACAGTGCTAAATAGATTAGGGTATCCTATTCTTGATTGGAGATTTCTAATACAATAAAATGAAAGCGATTACAGTTCGTAGAGAAAGGAGCCAATGGAAATCGCTCAAGAAAAAGAAAAAAACCATACAAGGAGGTCAAGATGAAAGCTCATCTATTTGAAAAGAAAGAACGATTTAGTATACGAAAATTCAGTGTGGGAGTTTGCTCCGCATTGATTGGGTTAGCATTTTTAGGAACAGGAGCTGTCTCTGCAGATGAGACAGTTTCTACTAGTGAACAACCCTTAGAAACATCTTCAGTAGCGACAGAAGATGTCAATCATCTAGTGAGAGAAGCTGGCGTCTATACTGCAGATGCGGCCTTGCCTGCTGCAGAAACGGAAAAACCAGTCGCAGAAGCGGTCGCTCCGGAGGCTAGTCCTACAAGTACAGAAGCTAGCTCGACAACTACAGATACTCCAGCTGTTTCAGAGACTGAAAAACCGAAAGCTGCTGCAGAAAAAGTGGCCGATTTACCAACCAATGAAGAAAAACAATTAAGACCCAAAGAAGTTAAGTTCGATACCTGGGACGATCTCTTGAAGTGGGAACCAGGAAAACGAGTGGATGACGATATGAACAGAGCAAGCGTTCCACTTGCGAGCCGCTTTCAAGGGAAACAAATTAATGAACAAGCCAACCCTGAAGCGAAGATCCAAGCGCTGTCAAACATGAACTCCAAAGCCAAGGATCATGCGTCTGTCGGCGGGGAAGAGTTTAAGGCCTATGCTTTTGATTACTGGCAATATTTGGATTCCATGGTCTTTTGGGAAGGACTGGTTCCATCAGCAGATGTGATCGATGCAGCCCACCGAAATGGGGTTCCTATTTATGGAACACTCTTTTATAACTGGTCTAGCAGCATCAAGGATCAAGAACATTTTGCAGAAACCTTGAAAGAAGATAGTGAAGGCTCTAAAACTTTCCCGATCGCCCGTAAATTAGTCGAACTTGCCAAGTACTATGGCTTTGATGGTTACTTTATCAACCAAGAAACGACCGGAAATCTTGTAGAACCATTGGGGCCAAAATTGAGAGATTTCCTTCTTTATACCAAGGAATATGCGAAGAGTCTGAACTATCCGATTAAGTATTCCTGGTATGATGCTATGACCTATGAATATGGCCGTTACCATGAGAATGCGCTGGGAGAATACAACTACAATTTCATGCAGCCAGAAAATGGGGAAAATCCAGTGGATACCTTCTTTGCTAACTTTAACTGGGGCAAATCAGAAGTGGATTATTCCATCAGTACAGCTAAATGGATTCATCGGAATCCTTATGATGTTCTAGCTGGACTCGAGCTCCAAAAAGGAGGCTCTTATAAAACTAATGTAGACTGGAATGCCATTTTAGATGAACATGGCAAGCTGCGTCTATCTCTTGGTCTTTATGCACCTGACACCATTACAGGGCTAGGAAAGACGGGAGAAGGTTACCATACCCATGAAGATCTATTCTGGACAGGTTTCCAAGGAGATCCGACTAAAGGAAAACCAGCAGACCAATCTTGGTACGGTATGTCCAATCTAGTAGTGGACAAAACTCCTATTACAAGTGAAGATTTCAATACTTCCTTCAATACTGGTCACGGAAAACACTGGTTTGTGGATGGCAAGATTTCTAAAGAAGGGGAGTGGAACTACCGTTCTGTTTCTGGCTACCTTCCAACATGGCGTTGGTGGGTAGAGCATAGTGAAGATAGTACACCATTAAAAGGTCGCTATGATTTTGATCAAGCCTACAATGGAGGAAATTCTCTAGCCTTTGAAGGCGATCTGAAAGCCAATAGCAATCAAAATGTCATGCTCTATTCGACCAAGATCCCTGTGACAGAAACGACAAAATTGAGCGTCAGTCATAAAGGTGGGATCGGAGCTGCTGCCTGGGTAGCTGTTGCCACCAAAGAAGACTACTCTGAATACGAATGGAAAGAATTGACACCGAGTGCGGATTGGTCTACTCAAACCTTTGATTTGGGAAGTTTGGCTGGCAAGACCATTTATGCTGTGAAGATGTTCTTTGACCATGATACGGATGTTAAAGACTACAAATTTAATCTCGGCCAATTGTCAATTACTTCAAACCAAGAGAAACCAGCGACTCCAGCAGAAGTATCCGTTCGTGCAAAACGTCTACAAAATGCGCAAGAAGCAGAAGCAGTCCTCAATTTTAAAGGGGTAGCAGATGCGGATTATTATGAAGTCTATGAAAAAGATGGCGACAACTGGCGTCTCTTAACAGGGTCTTCTGCGACAACCGTCTATCTACCAAAAGTTACCCGTTCAGCAAGTGCTGAAGGAACTACTCAGAAACTCAAGGTTGTGGCAGTTGGAAAGAATGGTCAACGTTCATATGCGGGAACCGTGGCCTTTGATTGGGGCATGACCGTGTCAGATACCAGTCTACCAAAAGCTTTAGCGCCAAACGTAGTCATCGGAGCCAAAGTGATCGGTTCGAGCTTCCCAGATGCGGATGGTAGTGAAGGCATTGAAGGCATGTTAAATGGGACCATTACCAGTCTTTCAGATAAATGGTCTTCTGCTCAATTGAGTGGAACCGTCGATATCCGCTTGACACAACCTCGGACCATTGTTCGTTGGGTCATGGACCATGCCGGTGCTGGTGGGGAATCTGTCGACGATGGCAAGATGAACACCCGTGACTTCGACCTTTACTACAAGGACGAAGCCGGTGAGTGGAAATTAGCCAAGGAAGTTCGTGGCAATAAAGCCCATGTATCTGACATTACACTTGATCATCCGATCAAGGCTCAAGACTGGCGTCTCCATGTCATTACAGCCGATAACGGCACCCCATGGCAAGCCATCCGGATTTACAACTGGAAGATGTATGAAAGTCTGGATACTGAAACGGTCAACATCCCGATGAAACATGCTGCAGCGCAAAACCTAGGTAATCATTTTGTTCAAGTCGGTTTCAAAGATGTCCCAGCTAATACTACTCTGACTCTTTATGCCGATAAAGAAGCCACTAGTCCAATTGCGACCATGACAGCCGATCAAGCTGGAAATCTCATATTTAAACCGCTCGCTTTTGAATCAACTCCATCTCTTCTTTACTATCGCGCGCAAGTTCCTGGTAAAGATATCAGTAATGTTTTGGCGATCGAAGTTCCAAAGAATGATAAAGAAATTGCGGGACTTCAATTTGAAGATGGATTGACCAAGAAGGTCTACCGGGAAGGCGATGCCCTTTCCTTGAAAGGGGCGACTCTCCGCGTTCATTATAAAGATGGCCAAGCAGATCAACTGGTCAACCTCACCAACTCAGGTGTAGAGATTCATGGGTTTGACAGTAGCAAGCTTGGAGAACAACACCTAGAAGTTTCTTACCTTGGTCAGAAATTAGATAAGACCCTCACTGTTTTTGTGGTCAGTGCAGAAGAAGCAGGTGAAAAAGCAGTTGCTGGTCTAGAATTGACCGACAAACCAAAAGTGGAATATATTGTCGGAGAAGCATTGGAGAAAGAAGGCGGACGCTTTACAGTCGTCTTTGAAGATGAAACGACCGAAACACATGCCTTGACAGATGAAGGGGTGGAAGTGACTGGTTTTGATACGACTAAGGAAGGCCGTCAAACCATCACCGTCCATTACAAAGGAGCTAGTACAAGCTTTGATGTCCTCGTCAATCCAAAACCAGCTCTCAACGATGAATACCTCAAGCAAAAATTGGCTGAAGCTGAAGCTGCAAAAGCCAAAGTAGACTTTACTTTTGCGACTTCTGAAGTCAAAGAAGCTTTGCTAGCTGGAATGGCTGCTTCTGAAAAAGTCTTGAAAGAGCATGATACCAGCACACAAGATCAAGTCAATGAGCAGTTGAACCAATTGACCGCTCTCTTGAAAGCCTTGGATGGTCAAGCCAATCTAACAAAAGAAAAAGAAGCTCTTTCTGCCCTAACAACTGAAGCGACCGCTCTATTAGCAAGCAAGCCAAATCACCCTTCTGGTGACGCTTTGCAGGCACTCCTGGAGAAAAATAAAGAGCTCCTAGCTTCTTCAGAGCTCACTCCTGAAGCGCTTGAAACAGCTAAGACAGGTCTAGAGACCTTGATTGCGCTCTTGAAAGAAGACAAGCCAGCGGTCTTTGTAGACCCTGCGACTGGAGTCGAAGTTCAATTCTCCAACTTAGAGCCAACCGTTGTCAAAGGACTAAAAGTCGCAAAAGTTGAAGCCAATCAGGCAGAAAAAGAAGAGCTGAAGGGCCGAGAAGGAATCGTCTTTGATATTGAAGGCGTGGATGCCAGCGGTCAAGATATTGATACCCACCATCCATCCCTTGTGAAAATCCCTGTGGATAAGGATAAAGAAGTGGAGCAAGTTCTCTTCTTCCCAGAAGGTCAAGCTCCTCAATCCTTGGCCTTTGAGAGAGTTGGAGATGTAGTCATCTTTACAGCTCCTCACTTTACTCACTATGCGATTGTCTATAAGCCAGCACAAACGGAAGGACCAGATCAACCGATCCAACCAGAGGAACCGGCTAAACCTGATCAGCCTGTTCAACCAGCTCAACCAAATCAACCAGTCCAACCAGCTGCCCCAGTGACTCCGGATCCAGCTAATCCATTGAAGCCTACAGAGTCTTCTCAAGTGGATCAGTTGGCCCCAACGACTTCTACTCAAGCGGGTCATCAAGAGGAAGAACACAAGGATATGGTCGATCAAGAGATCCATCAGTTGTTAAGTGCCCACCAAGGAGCGAACTCACAGCCAACAGTTCAGCAAGGAACAAAAGATGCCAGCAAAGAAAGTCAATCGGAACACTTGCCAAATACGGCAAGCCTAGAAGCTTCCTTTGCAGCTGAAGCTGTTCTCCTAGCAGCCTTAGGCGGCTTCCTCTTGGCTGGTAAGAAGAAGGAAGAGTAAGTCTTTTACAGGATTCTTTCGTTCACTTAAAAAGTCACTCTCAAAAAACCTCTCTGGTGAAAACCAGAGAGGTTTGATCTTGTATCTAGAAGTGTCGTTCGGATCCTGTCAATTAGAGGGGAAAAGCATTGGATTTTTCTACCTCTTTTACAGCTTTTGTGATATAATTATCATGTATTAAAAAAAGAAGGAGTCATATCTAATGGCAAAATTGACTGTTAAAGACGTTGACTTGAAAGGGAAAAAAGTTCTCGTTCGTGTTGACTTCAACGTTCCTGTAAAAGATGGCGTGATCACTAACGATAACCGTATCACTGCAGCTCTTCCAACTATCAAGTATATCCTTGAACAAGGTGGACGTGCAATCCTCTTCTCTCACCTTGGACGTGTAAAAGAAGAAGCAGATAAAGAAGGTAAATCACTTGCTCCTGTAGCTGCTGACTTGGCTGCTAAATTGGGTCAAGAAGTTAAATTTATCCCAGGTGTTACACGTGGTGCTGAATTGGAAGCAGCTGTTAACGCTCTTGAAGATGGACAAGTTCTCTTGGTTGAAAACACTCGTTTCGAAGATGTTGATGGCAAGAAAGAATCTAAAAACGATCCTGAACTTGGTAAATACTGGGCATCACTTGGAGATGGTATCTTCGTAAACGATGCATTTGGTACTGCTCACCGTGCACACGCATCTAACGTTGGTATCTCTGCAAACGTTGAGAAAGCTGTTGCTGGATTCCTTCTTGAAAACGAAATTGCTTACATCAAAGAAGCAGTTGAAGCTCCAGAACGTCCATTCGTAGCTATCCTTGGTGGATCTAAAGTATCTGACAAGATCGGTGTTATCGAAAACTTGCTTGAAAAAGCTGATAAAGTTCTTATCGGTGGTGGGATGACTTACACATTCTACAAAGCTCAAGGTATCGAAATCGGTAACTCACTTGTAGAAGAAGACAAATTGGATGTTGCTAAATCTCTTCTTGAAAAATCAAACGGCAAATTGATCTTGCCAGTTGACTCAAAAGAAGCGAACGCATTTGCTGACTACACTGAAGTGAAAGACACTGAAGGTGAAGCAGTAGATCCAGGATTCCTTGGTCTTGATATCGGTCCTAAATCAATCGCTAAATTCGACCAAGAATTGACTGGTGCGAAAACAGTTGTATGGAACGGACCTATGGGTGTATTTGAAAACCCTGACTTCCAAGCTGGTACAATCGGTGTAATGGACGCTATCGTGAAACAACCAGGCGTTAAATCAATCATCGGTGGTGGTGACTCAGCTGCTGCTGCGATCAACCTTGGCCGTGCAGACAAATTCTCATGGATCTCTACTGGTGGTGGTGCTTCTATGGAACTCCTTGAAGGTAAAGAACTTCCAGGATTGGCTGCTCTTACAGACAAATAATCTAAATAGAATGAAAGAGGCTGGGACAAAAGTCCTAGCCTCTCAATTATTTTTGGATTGTTGAGCAAGACGCAGTGGTTGAGTGGGCTCTACTACGCTGATTTCATCAGCTTTTACAGCCCTACTCAACTGTGCGGAGGTGGGACGACGAAATCGAATTCTAACGAATTACCGATTTCTGTCCCACTCTCTTTTTTCTTTCTATTGATATCTGTTCTCTCCTTTCTGAAAATATGGTAGAATAATAGAGATAGAAAGATAGGTGACCATGGATTACTTTAAACGACACAAATTTGATTGGTCCAAATTCCGTTTGGGGATGAGAACCTTTAAAACAGGGATTGCCGTTTTTATTGTACTACTTATTTTTGGAATATTTGGCTGGCGAGGCCTTCAGATCGGGACCTTGACAGCTGTTTTTAGTTTGAGGGAAGACTTTGATAAGAGTGTCCACTTCGGGGCTTCGCGTGTCATGGGCAATAGTATCGGAGGCTTTTATGCTGTTTTGTTCTTCCTTTTAAAAACGCTCTTTCATGGGGCGTATTGGGTGACTCTGATTTTTGTCCCAATTGCGACCATGTTAACCATTATGACAAATGTCGCTATGAATAATAAAGCAGGAATTATCGGAGGAGTTTCGGCAATGCTGATCATTACTCTCTCGATTCCTAACGGAGAAACCTTCTTGTATGTTTTTGCCCGAATATTTGAGACCTTCATCGGCGTTTTTGTTGCGATTTTGGTCAATTCGGATGTCGATCGCATTCGAGATTTTCTCAAGAAGTACAAAAAACCTATGTAAGATTATATAACATTTAATCTTGACATAGATTTTTTTTTCGATATAATAGAATAGAAAGAGGAATGGTATGAAGGAAAAGGAATTACGACGCTCACTGGCTGTCTTCCCGATCGGAAGTGTTATGAAGTTGACCGACTTGACAGCTCGTCAGATTCGTTATTATGAAGATCAAGGGTTAATTTCTCCTGATCGAACAGAAGGCAATCGCCGCATGTATTCGTTGGACGATATGGACCGCCTACTTGAGATCAAAGATTATATCTCAGATGGCTTCAATATTGCGGATATTAAGAAGAAATATGCGGAAAAAGAGCAAGAGCAAACCAAGGTTGTCAGTCAAGAAGAGATCCGTAAGGCTCTTCATCGTGACATTCTTCAGCAAAGTCGCTTCACATCTTCCCCATCGCCATATGGTCAATTTCGTTGATCATTTCATAAGCTTGTAATCTATTTTAAGGAGACAAAAATGTCAATTACTGCTGCAGATATTCGCCGTGAAGTAAAAGAAAAAAATGTTACTTTTATTCGCTTGATGTTCTCTGATATTTTGGGAACCATGAAGAACGTCGAAATTCCAGCTACCGATGAGCAACTGGACAAGGTTCTTTCAAACAAAGCCATGTTTGATGGTTCTTCTATCGAAGGATTTGTCCGTATCAACGAGTCAGATATGTATCTTTACCCAGATTTGGATACATGGACAGTCTTCCCTTGGGGAGATGAAAATGGTAGCGTAGCTGGCTTGATCTGTGATGTCTATACGACAGAAGGAGAACCATTTGCAGGAGACCCACGTGGCAACTTGAAACGTGCCCTTCGTCATATGGAAAAACTTGGATTCAAATCCTTTAACCTTGGACCAGAACCAGAATTCTTCCTCTTTAAGTTGGACGAAAATGGAGATCCAACTCTTGAAGTAAATGACAAAGGTGGCTATTTTGACTTGGCTCCAACAGACCTTGCAGATAACACTCGTCGTGAAATCGTAAATGTCTTGACCAAGATGGGCTTTGAAGTAGAAGCTAGTCACCACGAAGTAGCCGTTGGTCAGCATGAAATCGACTTTAAGTATGACGAAGTGCTTCGCGCTTGTGACAAGATCCAAATCTTTAAACTCGTTGTGAAAACTATCGCTCGTAAACACGGCTTGTATGCAACCTTTATGGCCAAACCAAAATTTGGAATTGCCGGATCAGGTATGCACTGTAATATGTCTCTCTTTGACCAAGATGGCAACAATGCCTTCTTTGATCCAGAAGATCCACGTGGAATGCAATTGTCAGAAACAGCTTATCACTTCTTGGGTGGTTTGATCAAGCATGCCTACAACTTTACAGCCGTGACCAACCCGACTGTCAACTCTTATAAACGTTTGGTTCCTGGATATGAAGCTCCCGTTTATATCGCTTGGGCAGGTCGCAACCGTTCCCCATTGGTACGTGTGCCAGCATCACGTGGTATGGGAACTCGTTTGGAATTGCGCTCCGTAGACCCAATGGCCAATCCTTATGTAGCCTTGGCAGTCTTGCTTGAAGTCGGCCTTCACGGTATTGAAAACAAAATCGAAGCACCTGCTCCAATCGAAGAAAATATCTATGTAATGACACCGGAAGAACGCAGAGCAGCTGGAATTACAGATCTACCTTCTACCCTTCACAATGCCTTGAAAGCCTTGACTGAAGATGATGTGGTAAAAGCCGCCTTGGGTGAGCACATCTACACCAGCTTCCTTGAAGCCAAACGAATTGAATGGGCAAGCTACGCTACCTTCGTATCACAATGGGAAGTAGACAACTACTTAGATCTTTATTAAGAAACAAGAGCAAAGAGCTTGGGAAATATTCCAAGCTCTTCTTTGCTCTTCAAAATGCAACAATAAAACCAGTTGAAACAGTGGTCTCAACTGGTTATTTTTTAATTTTCGTCATCTGGTGTGAGAATCATTGGAATAATGATGGGTTCACGTTCCGTGCTTTCGTACAGGAATGGGCGAAGAGCATTGACAATCGCACCATTAACGGTTTGGATATTGGCATCTTTGTTCTTCAAGGCGATACGAATAGCATTGAAGAGGATGCGTTGGCTTTCACGGATCAGGTCTCCTGATTCACGCATGTAGATGAAACCACGGCTCAAGATGTCTGGTCCAGCCAGGATCATCTTCGATTTGAAGTCAACAGTCGCAACAGCAAGTACGACACCGTCTTCAGAAAGGTCTCTCCGGTCACGAAGGACAGCAGCTCCGATTTCACCGATGCGGTTTCCATCGACATAGATGTCTTGAGCATTAAAGCTTCCTGCAATACGAGCAGAGTTGGCTGTAAGGGCGAGGACATCACCGTTACTCATGATGAAGATATTGTCTTTTTCTACTCCGCAATCACGAGCAAGTCCGGCGTGGATCTTCTGCATCCGGTATTCACCATGGACAGGCATGAAGTATTTTGGTTTGATCAAGCGGAGCATGAGTTTTTGTTCTTGTTGCCCCCCGTGTCCAGAGGTATGGATGTTGTTGATCTTCCCGTGAATGACATCGACACCCGCTTCAGAAATCGTATTGATCAATTTGTTCACACTGGTTGTATTTCCAGGAATCGGGCTAGAAGAGAAGATAACGGTATCTCCTGGTTGGAGTTGCACTTGGCGGTGTGTTCCGTTGGCAATCCGAGAGAGGGCTGCCATTGGCTCTCCTTGGCTTCCTGTACACATGATCAGGATTTCATTGGCCGCATAGTCTTTGATCTCATTTGGCTCGATAATGGTTCCAGCAGGGACCTTGATGTAGCCAAGCTCGATTCCATTGACGATGGCTTTTTCCATGGAGCGTCCAAAGACGACGATCTTGCGACCTGTCTTGACAGCGGCCTCAGCGGCCTGTTGGAGACGGAAGATATTCGAGGCAAAGGAAGCAAAGATGATGCGCCCATGGATGCCTTCGATGATCTTCATGATGGATTGGCCTACCACTTTTTCAGAGTTGGTAAAGGTTGGAATTTCCGCGTTGGTTGAGTCTGAGAGCAGACAGAGAACGCCTTCTTCTCCAAGAGCTGCCATACGATGGAGGTCAGCCGGTTCCCCAACGGGCGTGAAGTCAAATTTGAAGTCTCCGGTACAGACAATCTTTCCTTGGGGGGTGTGAATCACAATCCCTAAAGGTTCTGGAATAGAGTGGGTCGTACGGAAGAAGGTTGCTTTAAGATTTTTAAATTGAAGCTCAGTGTTTTGGTTGATTTCGTAGAGTTTGGCATCGCGAAGAAGGCCATGCTCTTCTAATTTTCCACGGATCAAGGCAAGCGCTAAAGGTCCAGCATAGATAGGGACATTGGCTTGCTTCAAAAGGAAAGGAATCCCACCGATGTGGTCTTCGTGTCCGTGGGTAATGAGGACCGCTTTGACACGATCAATATTGTCAACGATATAAGAGTAATCAGGGATCACATAGTCGATCCCAAGGAGGTCGTCTTCTGGAAATTTGATTCCGGCATCGACAATGATGATTTCATCTTGGTACTCGATCCCGTAGGTATTTTTCCCGATTTCTCCAAGTCCACCAATGGCAAATACACCAACTTCTTCAGGTTTTAAGGTATAGGCCATGGATTAGTACTCCGTTAGTTCAAAGGCACCTGACTCTTTCTCGTAAGCAAGGTGTTGCTCAGAAAGTGGTGTGATAAATTCAATGTTGAAATCTGTGTTTGCTTCAACCAATTGACGAGCTTGGATGCGTCCTTCGCGTTCATTTGGTGCATCAATATCGAGATAAAGTGCATGCGTCGTTTCACGACGAGGGTTCCGTTCTTTTGTTTCCTGATAAAAAACTTTGTAAATCATGAAGTAATTTTCCTTTCATTATTTCGGTCTATTTGTTAGCTGCGAAGGAGTGCAATCACTAGAGTTTTCTACTCGCAACTAGTGGACCTGATTCGATACAATTAATTATCATTATATCATAAATTCGCCTGTAAGTAAAAGATAGACTGGAAAAGTCAGAGAGGCAAAGACCTATAATAGAGAAGCTTTTGAGAGGTTTTGGATATGAAAATCCTGCACTCTAAGGGAAAGTTTCGCTGGGATTTGAAGGGAATTTGTAGTATAATATAATCCAGTTCAAGAGGAGTAGGAAATGAAATTATTAGCATTTGATACCTCGAGTAAGGCTCTTTCTGTAGCGATTTTAGAAGATGAGACTCTACTTGCAGAAACAACTTTAACCATTAAAAAGAATCATAGTATCACCTTGATGCCGGTCATCGATTTTTTGATGCAACAAATCGACTTGACACCCAAGGACTTGGACCGCATCGTGGTGGCAGAAGGTCCTGGGAGCTATACTGGGCTGCGCATTGCAGTCGCAACCGCAAAGACCTTGGCTCATACTTTAGGGATTGAATTGGTCGGGGTTTCAAGCCTCTTAGCCCTAGTGCCGGATGATCTAGAAGGTTTGGTAGTACCTGTCATGGATGCCCGTCGGAACAACGTCTATGCGGGTTTTTACCAAGGAGATCAGCTGGTCGCGCCAGAAGGGCATTTTCCATTTGAGGAAGTCCTAGAGCGTGCAGCAACGAGTGAGCAGGTCACCTTTGTCGGAGAGGTCACGGCTTTTAAGGAGCAGATTGCCTCTAGCCTGCCAAGGGCTACTTGCTCTGAAACACTGCCAGATGCAGTGAAAATCGGACGTCTCGGCCTCAAACAAGTACCTGCTAGCCTCCATGATTTTGTCCCCAATTATCTCAAACGGGTCGAAGCGGAGGAAAACTGGCTCAAAGACCACACGGAAACAACGACCTCCTACATCAAGCGTCTATGATCAAAGTAGAAATCAAAAAGGGGCGAATTCAGGATGCAGCCGCTATTCTCTCTGTGATGGAAGATGTCTATGAAGCTAGTCCCTGGAAGTTGGAGCAGATCGAAGCCGATTTAGAGCAGGAATCGATCTCCTATTTCCTAGCTGTGGATGAGGGACAAGTCCTTGGGTTTGTCGCCATTCAAGATACTCTCTATGAAGCAGAGGTTTTGCAGATTGCGGTCAAGCGCGCCTTTCAGGGCCGAGGCCTAGCTCAGCAGTTACTCGCGCAGTTGCCGGACCAAAAAGAGATTTTCTTAGAAGTGCGCGTGTCCAATCAACCGGCCCAAGGCCTATACAAAAAAATGCATTTTGAAGAAATTGCACGGAGGAAAAACTACTATCACGATCCGATAGAGGATGCCGTGATCATGAAGAGGAACCCAAATGAAAGATAGATATATTTTGGCTTTTGAGACATCGTGTGATGAGACCAGCGTGGCTGTCTTGAAAAATGACGACCAACTCTTATCCAATGTCATTGCCAGTCAAATCGAAAGTCACAAGCGTTTTGGTGGAGTAGTGCCTGAGGTAGCCTCTCGTCACCATGTGGAAGTCATCACGGCATGTATTGAAGAAGCCCTAGAAGAAGCCGGCATCACAGAAGACGAGGTCACTGCTGTAGCCGTTACTTACGGCCCAGGCCTGGTTGGGGCTCTTTTAGTCGGCTTGGCTGCAGCTAAGGCCTTTGCCTGGGTGCACGGCCTTCCTTTGATTCCTGTCAATCATATGGCGGGGCACTTGATGGCCGCTCAAAGCGTCGAGCCCTTAGAATTTCCGCTCTTAGCCTTGCTGGTGAGTGGAGGACATACCGAGTTGGTCTATGTCAGTGAAGCGGGGGATTATAAGATCGTCGGAGAGAGCCGTGATGACGCTGTAGGAGAGGCTTATGACAAGGTCGGGCGCGTGATGGGCTTGACCTATCCAGCAGGACGTGAGATTGATCAGCTAGCCCACCAAGGGGCTGATATTTATGATTTCCCACGGGCCATGATCAAAGAAGACAATCTGGAATTTTCTTTTTCAGGGCTCAAATCGGCCTTTATCAATCTGCACCACAATGCCCAGCAAAAAGGGGAAAGTCTCTCTAATGCGGACCTGTCAGCGAGTTTCCAAGCAGCCGTCTTAGACATTCTCATGGCCAAGACCAAGAAGGCTTTGGAGAAATATCCAGTCAAGACTCTAGTCGTTGCGGGTGGGGTCGCAGCCAACCAAGGTCTCCGTGAACGCTTGGCTTCTGACATCACGGATGTTAAGGTCATCATTCCGCCTCTGCGTCTCTGCGGGGACAATGCAGGGATGATTGCCTATGCTAGCGTTAGTGAATGGAACAAAGAAAACTTCGCAGGCTGGGACCTCAATGCCAAACCAAGCTTGGCCTTTGAAGGAATTGAATAAGAAAAAGGAGCCAATTGGATGTGCAAGGTCCAATGGCTTTTTTGCTGGAATCTCACCAACTAGTAGCGGATTTGCGAGGTGAAAGAAAATTCGGTATGATAGAAGGAATGAAACTGAGGTGGAAGAGAGGAACGAGCGCATGTTAAAGTTAACGAATCGAGTCAAAAAACTAATCTTTGGCATGATTGGCCTAGGCTTTGTATTGAGTTTGTCTTATATGACTTATATCTCTATTTATATAAAACCATATACGTTTATTGATTTGAAAGAAAAAATTGTCGATTATGATTTTATTGAAAATGGGAAGGTAATTGTTACAAAATGGGATTATTCAAATAAACTCGATTATTATATGACAAAGAATAATGGGGGCGTTTTACGATCTTATCCAATTGTTGGGAAAACGAAAATTGTTAAAGAATACCACAAACTAAAG
>OKKG01000076.1_pt1 | contig 48234 bp, 36 predicted proteins | sample 1612731 | NCBI WGS metagenome assembly OKKG01 (sample SAMN04436816, study PRJEB24849) | human gut metagenome | biome: human gut; feature: NICU; material: stool | host: Homo sapiens | place: USA: Saint Louis, MO | collected 2011-05-09 | reverse complement strand
CATGCGCTGAAATCCATGGCAAATACCATGTGTTGGCTATGCCAACCTTCTACTGTAGGGATTGCTTTTCCCATTATGATCACTCCTATCTATGGTGATTATATCAAAATAATAATGTATATCTATAATTACGGAAATCAAAAGACTCCACTTACTATTATAGCATATAGAGTCTTTTCAATTTAGTTTCTATTGAGATTTTTTATTAGTATATTCTTTAGTTAAGACTAAATTACTGCCTTTAGGCTGAGATAATCCTATGTCGCTTAATACTATACTAACTCTTTTAAGCAAGTCACTATCTTACTTGTCATTCACAAGTTTTTCTACGAGTTCTTTTGCTTGTTTTACACCATCAGGAATACCAATGCCATCAAATGGCGTACCGATGAGGTGTAAATTTGGATAATGTTCCGCCACATGTTCACGGACTGCTTTAATCCCTGCACGATGGCCTACATTATATTGCGGCATGCAGTGAATGAGACGATTGATACGTACCCATTCAGGTTTGACAGAAAAACCCATGATATGTTGAATTTCTTTGACTGCCAATTCTGAAAGTTCCTCTTCGCTGAGTCGTTCTACCACATCATTACCAGGCTTACCGATGAAGACGCGCAACACTACCTTATCATCAGGCGTAGTTTGTGGCCATTTTTGATTAAGAATGGTACACGCTGTGAGAGGTGTATTCGTGTTACGAGTAATGAGAAGACCTGATCCCTTTAAATCACCATCAAAGGTGCTTTTATCAAAAGACATGATAGCAATGGCGCAACTAGATTGCTCCATGGAACGCAAGAAATCAAAACCCGCATCATCCTTGAACCATTGAGTATATGTTGCCGGCGGTGTAGTGATAATCACATGGTCTGCCGTAGATTGACAGCCACAAGAATCGTTACACGACTTCACTACATCGATTGCATATACACCATCAATATATCGAATATCAGAAACTAGCGCACCTGTATGCAAGTGTACATTACTAGGCATAGCCTTGACAATAGCAGTAATCACGCTTTCAAGTCCACCTGTCAATTGACGGAACATGCCAGATTGAGCAGCAGTACCCTTTCGACTTTCCATATCCGCTTGTGTCTTAGCAGACTGATGATTAGAACTAGTCTTTGTCATTTGACTAGAATTGTTTACACTATTACCAGCAGAAGTATCTTGACTAGTCTTAGCTTCGTGACTTTCAAATTGACGGTCCGTCATAGTGCCTTTACCAGCTCGAGGGACATCACCTTCAGTAACAGCCCCTTTGGCGGCCTTAGAGACACCTGCTTTGGAGTGACTCATCTTAGCAGCCATCATACCTTTTACCATGTTCCCATACTTTTGTTCTACTTGAATAAAATGAGGGAATGTCGACAATAGGCTAATTTTATAAATATCGCCACCATAGATACCCGCTAATAGGGGCTCGATGAGTTTATCCATCATTTCTTGTCCTAAGTGGTATTTGAAAAAATGACCAATGGATACATCCCCATTTTTATCGAGTTGGTATGGTTTCTTAAAATAATCTAGGCCAGCACGCAATTTACCAGACCAAGAAATGAGCGTTGCTTTCACAAAGGGCATCATTTCCGTAGGAATGCCCATGATGGAGCCGCCTGGAATTGGGTGGATAGAACCCTTATCATATACAAAGGCTTGGCCTGTTTCATTAGACACAAGGGTATCCCCTAGTCCAAGATCATGCACGAGATCTGTCATTTCTGTTTTACGACCCAAATAGGAGTCAGGACCGAGTTCCACTACGAAGTCATCCACATGTTGCGTTTGTATTTTCCCACCAAATCGTGGGGCTTGTTCGTAAAGAGTAATGGTCCATTCTGGCTTTGCATGACCTAGATAATAAGCCGCTGTTAGCCCTGTTAAGCCACCGCCCACAATTGTTACGTTCACGAATGAATCCTTTCTATTATTGCACTCGCCATTGCTTGTAAAAATGTTTCATTACAATTTGGCATGGGTGCACACATATATGTTGCACCCTCTGCTTCAACGAGTTCTTTACACTCCACATCATTATCATACAATACTTCAACGTGATTGCTTACAAATCCAAATGGTACAAAAACAATGCGATTAGCACCAGTTTGTAAGGCTTCGTTGATAGCATCCTCTACAGTAGGGCCCAACCATTGCCCATGAGGAGCTGCACTTTGCCACGCCACAGTCCATTTCAGTAATTTACAATGTTCAGCAATCTCTTTGGCGCTTTCCTCTAAAGCTAACGCATACGAATCTCCACCATGATTATTGATAAGAGGTATACTGTGCGCACTAAAAATAACGAATACATCTTTACCGTTCGCATCTACAACTGCGCACTCTGATTTTACACTATCTACATACACTGATTTAACACTATTCACACAATCAGCGTTAACACTATCTATACATTCTAATTTATCATTATTTACACACTCTGAAACTGTTTTTACCCAGTATTCCTTGAAAGTTGGTTGGTCCCACCAGGAACGGATAAAGTCGAATGTCACATTATCATAATTTGAAATAGCTGCTTGTACTTGTTTTTCATAAGCTCCAGTACCGAGAGCGGTGAAGAATGGAGCTGTTACAATAGCGATAATATGCTCCACTCCTTGCTGGACTAAGGAGTCAACTGCATCTGCAATGGACGGTTTCATGTGTAAAAAACCAATAGCGGAAGGCATAGTCGGCAACAGAGTAAGCAAGGTTCTATATTGGCACTCTGCCATAGTTTGAAGTTCAACATTTTCCCATTGACCGATTGTATCATAACGCTTAGTAAGATTAGCAATCTCTTCTTTCGTTGGTACACGGCCACGACGAATACTCGTCATATAGGGTACTAAATCATCCTTACTTAAAGGGCTACCATAAGACAGGAATAATAATCCTTTTTTTTCTACTTTCACTAATTTACCTCTCTTGAGCCCAAATTTCACGACTACGTTCATGCACATAGTCCGTTAGCCAATGGAGTTTTTGAGGATCTGCCTCGGGGAATACGCCATGACCTAAATTAAAGATATGGCGACCATAGCGAACTCCTTCGAGCAAAATACGATCTACTTCGTGAGCCAATGTTTTTTCGTCTCCGAACAGATACGCTGGATCCAAGTTACCTTGCACGGTTTGCGTTACACCCCGTTCATTCGCCATAACAATGGAACTACGCCAATCAAGGGCAATGACGTCTAATGGCAAATGAGACCAAATAGACACCAAATGGTCAGTGCCAACGCCATTCATCGCTATAGGTAAATGAGGATATTTAGCTTTCACAGTCTTGATGATCCGTTCCATATGAGGGTAAATCCCTTGTTTATACTGATCTGCATTAACAGCCCCTACCCAAGAGTCGAAGATTTGAAGTGCATTGGCACCCGCTTCGGCTTGCATGGATAAGTACGCAATGGACATGTCCGCCAGTTTAGTCATCAATGCATTCCACACATGAGGAGCACCGATGAGCATGCCACGAGTCTTATTGTAGTTCTTCGTTGGTCCCCCTTCGATAAGGTAGGATGCAATCGTAAACGGCGCACCGCAAAAACCAATGAGTGGCACGTCGAGTATGCCAGATGTTAAGAGTGTAATCGTTTTACCGATATACTCTACCTTGGTAGGATCAAAGGAATCTAGAGCCTCTACATCAGCCATAGAACGGATAGGCGTGCTAAACACAGGACCCACACCGGCCTTCAGCTCAACATTTACATTCATAGCCACCATTGGGCTCATGATATCTTTGTAGAGAATCGCCGCATCAACGCCGTATTCCTTAACAGGTAATTCCGTAACACGAGCACATAACTCGGGCTCTTTTGTAATTTCAAATAAAGTATATTTTTCCTTGATTTTGCGATATTCCGCTTGGCTACGACCAGCTTGACGCATATACCACACAGGCGTTACACCAGGGTTCTTCCCTTGGATCATGTCCAAATAAGCTGTGTTCAAGTACTCAACCCCTTTCGTTCTAAATGTATACTAACACACTATGGTAACTAAAACAGTTACTTTGGTTACAATCACACACAACAATGCCATTAATATTCCCTGTGAAAGCTTGCGGCGACCACAGGGATTATTTCATTACCTCGTTGATATCTATTTAATCTAATTAGTCTTTAATTCAACTAGTCTTTAATTCAAGTCCGAAATTCATTTAACTACGACTTAGTCTATGGCAATCGATGCCCATAATAGATTGAGCCATATCATATACAGAGCGTTGACAGGTAAAGAGCCAAATCTGTTGATTCTTCCCAAGCTCGGCCAACAATTCCAAGGCACTACGTTGACGGTTTTCGTCAAAGCGTACCAAAATATCATCCAAGATAATCGGCAAGGATTCTACTTGATAAGAGAATACCTTTGCTAGGGCGAGACGCAATGCCAAGTAAACTTGGTCAGCTAGACCACTAGACCAGAATTTAAGTTCTAGTCGTTCCCCATTGTTGTTGATAAGTGCTACCCCTTTATTGATACCTAGAATATCAAGCGTATACCTCTCACCAGTTAGTCTTTCAACATAAGAGGAGGCAAGCTCTAACATATGAGGTTGTTTTTCTTGTTCATACGATTGTTGAGCCTTATCCATACAATGGCTTATCAATACTTGTGTAGCCCAATCTTCGAGAGCAGACTCTAATTCACTTTGTAAAGCCTCTCGTTCTTGCAACATTTGGTGTTGCTCCTGGTCAGATCCAAGTGTACGCATTGCTTCAACTATTTGACCACGGCGTTCGTACAAGGTAGCCAATTTATCTTCAATAGAGGCTATTTCACGCTCAGAGTGAGCCAATTCATCTAACCAGTTATCTTTGTTGCCTTCTCGCAAACGACGATAGAACAGGTCTTTATTCTCCGCATCAGGAGCAAGTAAATCCAGCTGTACCTGACTTTGCTTGTAGATAGTTTGCCACTGTTTATATTGGTCCTCATCGATAAGATGTTGACGATACTCGTTGGAACTTTCCATACCAGCTTTATGGAGTAATTCTTTTTGGCGAAGGAGTAGTTCTTTTTCCTTGCGGTGCCAATTATCGTATTCATTGCGGAAGCTTTTACGTTGTGCTTCCTTTTGTTCCCATACAATTTTATTTTGTTGAAAGTTCTTATATTGATTATAAATACGTTTTAATTCCGTAGGAGATACTGGTGACTCTATTCCAAGGTTATACCACAAAGCCATCGCTTGGTCTTCAATAATGCGTAGACCTTCTTTATGCTCCGCTAAACGTTTTTCATAACCTTCAATAGTACGTAACTGTTCATGATATTGATCATACTCTTGCTTAAGGCCGAAGAAATCATCTTCGTTGAGGCTCTTAGCCGCCCCTCGGGGTAACCAGTTTTGCCATGCTGCGAGGGCTTCATCATAAATACCTTGTAAGGTATGCCCTTCCTGAATCCAACGCTCAAGATGTGCCTCTCCTTCTAAGGATGGTACAGGACTCGCTGTAGGCGTAGCAGCCTTGATCAAAGCCTCTAGCTGATGTTCTACATCAGATTTACGGGAAGATAAAATTTGTAACTCATAGTTTAATTTAGACACATCAGAGTTACCATTATGAAACCTCCAGGTAGCATACCAGAATAGCCCCATAGATAGAATCAAGAAAATAAAACCACCTATAGTATATAATGCAGATTCAAGAACCAACAGGCCTGCTAATACTACCAATACAGCTATAACAGCACCTATACCACTAATGCGTTGTAGCCATTTTGGCAGAATTGTGGGCTGTGCGTCTGAACCATAACTATTCCGTCTAGCCTCTAGTCTAGCCTCTACTTGATCTATATCCATTAAGATACGATCTAATTCACGTTCTAAATATTCTTTTTTAGCTAATTCTTCTTCACTAAAGTTAGGTAAAGTTGCACCTTCAAGGTTCGCCGTCGGCACCTCATCGGTAGCCTCTGCAGGTTTGCGGTCTTGCCAATGTAAAAGTTGTTCTTTTGCGGTGCGCAAACGACTTGCCAAACGTTCTCCATCAAACCAATTGATGTCTTCTGCCATTGGCTCATCGTGACGCCACGCAGAATGTAAGGTGCGTGAAAACTCTAATTGTTCTCTAACCTTACGGATGTACGCATCGCCTTCTTCGCACTCACGGCGTAATTGCTCCCATTTAGCACCTTGTTGAATGAGGTCTTCAATATCTTGGCCGTAAGTTCCAAATGGGCTATCAGGACTAAAGTTAGCGGGCATCAATGCCGCTTCCTTTTCCTGCCATAATTGCATATTGTCACGAGCCCGTTTTATTTCTTCATCAAGACGTAGGAACTCATCACGACTCAAGGCGAGCTCACTATTATACTGCTGCATGTGCATACGCGCCTCTTCACTGCGACGATATGTATCCCACGCACGCAATACTACATCGATACCATCCCGATATTCCTTCCATTCTTTCAACTGATTTTGCAATTCCATTTCGGTTTGCTCCGTACTGTGAAAGACGGTTTGTAATTCCACATATTGCGCTTCATGCTCCGCCAACTGACTCAACTTTTGACGGTTTTCTTTAAGCTCATCCATCAATACATTGATGCGACGTTTACCATTCGAGGATGCTACAAGTAGGTCTGTAGCCCCTTTTTCAACATCCTTAACAGCTCCACCTAAGTGTTCTCCTCCTTCGGCGCCAAAGAATCGAGAACGAACCTCTACCTCTTGTAATACATCAAGGCCTTGTAGATCGTCTAATGTTAACGCAAATATGCGGTTATATGTTTTTTTATCGATGCCATGCCACCAATGTTGAGCCGGCTCTTCATGGATGGCAGGATGACCAGGGCTGTAAAAGTCTAACTGCTTACCCTTACGACCGATATAGTAACTTTCACCATTACGGTCCACATCAAGGGCCCCCGTCATAGGGCCATAAGCCTTATGAGTACCGCCAAATAACAAGGTGCGCATCCCTTCGAGCAAGGATGTTTTACCACTTTCATTAGGGCCATACATGAGTTGAACCCCATTGTCACCCGTGGTGAAAGACCAGTCGCGATATGGGCCAAATTCATCAAATCGTATGCGTTTAATGTTCATCATTAGCCCCCATCAATACAGTAACACCTTCAATTTCACAACGTTTCAAAGCTCGTGCCAATAATTCATCACTCAATAAATCGGCATATGCGCCTAAGCGCTTAAATTCAGGACGATCAGCCATGATTTGACGCGCAATCTGTATCGCATCTCCATCTACCATATCGTCATAAGCACGCAAGTAATCACCTACTACATCTGTTAATAAACGTCGTTCAACTAGATTAATACTAGGTCGTGTATTAGAAATAATACGGTAAGGCATAACGAATATAGATTTGCCTTTCTCTTCATTTTGAGACTCTTGCAACCATAGTTTTCGAATCCCCTCTTGCGTACATAGGCGATGTAGAGGTCCCGTTCCGGACAAAACGAGGGACAACAAGATGTTTTTCTTATGTTGCTTTCGCAAGTTTTCTTTTTTACGCCGCAAAATCTCTAAGAAATCTGTTTCATTTTGCATGCCAGCAATATCGATTTTGATTTCCTCAAATCGAACAGCACAGGTGTCGATAAATCGCAAATCACAATGACCATTATGAGATACGGATACAAGATAACATCCCTTAGGTCCATGTTCTTTACGATGCAATCCTTGCGAATTACCCGCATAAACTACGAGAGGTTCCTCGCTAAGAACTTGAGATTTATGAATATGACCCAATGCCCAATAATCCATGGCAGCCTCTGTTAAATCAGTTAAGTTACAAGGTCCTGTTACATTATGATTTTCAGAGCCTACACTAGAACCTACAGTACCATGCATGACAGCAAGGGAAAACTCATCCCGTTCAAAAGCTCTGTATTGACGAGCATAGTTGTCGCTTTCATTACCATGACCACAACTAATGCCATATACGCCACCAATTTCTATATTATTAACGATGAGCGGGAAACGCTGTACCTGTTCGCTAGAAAATATATGGACATTATCTGGCATCTGCAGTTGCGCTTTCCAGCTTTCAGCAGGATCATGATTACCTTGTACCATATAAACATCAATACGATGCTCAGCCAAGCGATACATGGCGCGCACAAAACGGACTTGAGCCTCTAAATTATGGTCTTCGCTATTATAAATATCTCCAGCTATTACGACAGCATGCACATGTTCTGTAATAGCAGTATCAATAATTTTATCTAAGGCTACATAGGTTGCTTCACTTACGGCGCGATCAACAGCATTGCTAATACCTGTAGCATATTGAAAGGGTGCCCCTAAATGCAGATCACCACAGTGTATAAATCGAAACGGCTGCATCTATATCCACTCCTCCATTAATATTTTTATTATAGTTATATATAGTAATTACAATAGTTTATTATACTACAAAACCTTAAAGATAAGTTAAAAATAACTATCATTTAGCATCAAAAAGATATAGTTAAACTAAACTTCTCTTAACTATTAATAAATATAAATTATAAGATAAGCTCATATTCTCTCATCATAAGATATGAATCATAACATGTTATTATTTTTGTTAACCAATTCATGTATTAAGTTGACAATTTATACATGAACGTTTACAATCAAATTGTCAATATATTATGTTTTTATTAAGTTAACAATTTCCCGGAGGCTATTATGGCTTTGCCTATAGATCAACAACCATCCCAAGTGGGTACATACGAAAAAATTCTTACCATTGCAAACCGCATCATGAACGGCGGCGAAATTACAAAAGAAGAAGCAATCGAGCTGATTCATACTTCAGATGATGATACCATGATTCTACTCGCTATGGCTGATAAAATTCGCCAACATTTCAATGATAATTCTGTGGATGTATGTGCCATTGTTAATGCTCGGTCCGGCAAATGTCCTGAAAACTGTAAATTCTGTGCTCAATCCGCACACCACAACACAGGCGTTCAGGAGTATCCTTTCATGGATGAAGAAAGCATTCTCCAAGCAGCACGTAAAGCTAAAGAGGCTGGTGCAATTCGTTTTTCCATCGTAACAAGTGGTCGTAATACTAATAACCCTGATGAATTTGATCAAATCATCCATGTATTAGGCCGTATCAAAAATGAAATTGGCCTTGAAATCTGCTGTTCCCTTGGGTTGTTAACTTACGAACAAGCACTCAAATTAAAAGAAGTTGGTGTTACTCGATACCACTCCAATATCGAAACGGCACCTAGTCACTTCCCAGATATTTGTACTACACATTCCTACGAAGATAAAATGTTTACCATAGATAATGCACAAAAAGCAGGCATCCGTGTTTGCTCTGGTGGCATTCTTGGCCTTAACGAAACATTAGAACAACGCGTAGAAATGGCGTTCGAACTTAAACGTTTACATATTGACTCCGTGCCATTAAACATTTTGAATCCTGTTAAAGGGACTCCATTTGAAAGCAACGAAGCTTTACGTCCATTGGATATCTTACGTACCTTCGCCGTATTCCGTTTCATCTTGCCAAATGCATTGATTCGTACTGCAGGCGGTCGCGAAGTAAATCTACGGGACTTACAAGCTTATGCTCTAAAAGGTGGCCTAAACGGTATCATGGTTGGTGGCTACTTAACCACTGGCGGTCGTTCACCTCAAGACGATCTCCAAATGATTCAAGACTTGGAGTTGACTCGCAATACAGCTCAAGTCTAAAAACCTCATATATACCATTCTCCATATCTAGAGGATGTAGTATATAAATTATTCCCTAATGCTTTATAAATATTTTACACATAAAAAGAACCATCTAGTTTGCTGTACTAGATGGTTCTTTTATTTCCATAATAAAATGTAAATGGCTTGACCATTTGTGTTACCCGCAATGGGCTCAGGATTCTCATTAAATTCTACATTTTCATACGGCGTCCCGTCTGACATGTACGCATCTACCTTCAATGTTTCCATGGTTCGATTATATCTACTGATATAAACTTTATATCGCAATTCGTCGCCACCCAGTTCATTAACTCGCAGCCACAAAAGTGCATCGTAATCACTCTTCTGTACACTGTCATTGTCAATAAATAATTGGTTTCCTGATGCATCTGGTCCAACATAGTACCAGTCCGTTGCGTTAGTAGTCCCCCCTATACTGAGTAGCCACAAAAGTGTTAATATGGTGAATATTTTACTCATATGACTGCCCCTCTCATGCTATCGAGCTGTATATTTTATAAAAGCTTAATGTGGATAAACCTTTATAAAATATACAACTTCTCCTTTATATAATACCAAAATTGTCCCATATTTATCAACAATAATTAAAATTAATTACCATGTTTTTTACAAATATAAGAAACTTAAAGAAATTTATTAAATTTCTTCATTTTTAACTCATTTACCCTTCCTATAATGATAATGTCAAATGATAGACAAAGGTAACAATTCCCTGGTTACCGTACGTGTATTTATCTCCCGACAAGTAATACTAACCCCAAACCTACTACTTGTTTAAATACATGTTTCATTTGATATTAATACTAACACTCCCCTTACATGAAAAAAGGACTCTATATAGAGTCCTTTTTTCGTTGCTTCATAAACTTATACATATTGTTAAGTCTATATACATATTACCATAAGGGTTAATAGTAAAGGGTTTGTAAGAACTCACGAATTAACAAGTAACACTATACTCTTATATAAAGAAAAAAGCTCAAAAGCTTAAGGAAATACGATAACCATTACGCTTTTGAGCGTTTCTTATTATAAACTATAATTTACTAATTACTATTTTACTTCAGCCCAACCTAAAGCAGCGCGTTTTTCATCGATATCTGCCAAGATTTTCTCAGCTACTTTAGCAGGATCTGTATTAACATACATAACAGAACCTAAGATGTCTTTAGTGTCCTCTTTCAACCATTTTGTTACAGCATCAGAGCCTTGTGTAGGTGGTTCAACGCAGTGGTAAGAGTTAATACCCATTAGGCGGAAGCCAAGGGATGCATCGATACCTTTTTCGTTAGACCATTCAGGACTAGACATAGCAAATGGTAATTGAGGCAAGTTAACGCCTAATTCTGCTGCGATACCACCGAAGATACCAGAGGAACGCGCATTATCTACACATTCGCCAACATGCCATACTGGTGGTTGATCATCGCCCAAGAACTCCTGCAATGCAGGGCTACATTTCTTAATAGCATCTGTATTACAATAGCCAAGTTTCATCAATGGGAAGGATGCGCAACCATTAGTTAAGATAAGGCAGCCATTTTTAATAAGTGTATCAACAACATCTACAGTTGCTTTTTCATAGATAACACGAGGATTGGAACAACCTACTACGTTAACGATACCGCGAATTTTACCAGATTTTAATGCCTCTGCCAATGGTTTGAAGGAACCATAATGTTTAACAGTAGATTCTGGAGAGAAACCAACTTCTGCAGTAATTTCATATGGCGGAATGAATACAGGCATACCCTTGCGCAATTCATGAGCTTCAAGAGCGCGATCCAAGATTTTGCGAGCCAATTCTTTTGTTTCAGCCAAGTTAGTGTGATGGTGGTCGTAGCCGATATGTTCTGCACCTGGTAAACGAGCTGCATCAGATGTAGTGATAACTTTTGTGTTGAAGCAACGTGCTACGTCCATAATAGCAGGGTAAACATCTTGAACGTCAGCTACCCAGCAATCGAGTGCACCAGTACCAAGTACAAGTTCCGCACCGATAGCATTACACAATGGAATAACGTTTTCGTAGCGGTACATGCTGGACAAGCCAGAGCAACAAATACCATAGAATTGGATGCCTTTGGCACCGATAGCTTTTGCTTTTTCTAAATATTCTTCAGAGGCACCAATTGTACAAATTTGAGATACCAATGTTGGCAAGTGACCATGAACAGCGATGTTAACATACCCTTTTTTCAAGGCACCAATGTTAACTTTGGAAGTACGACGACCACCTTGCCCGAACAATGCGTCTGTTGCGATATCCGCTGCCACTACGCCAGTGAATGTGAAAGCAAGGCCACAACGTAAGAATTGCTTCATGTTGCTTTCCCAATCGCCATCTGTACCTACGCATGTACGATGATATGCATCGAAGGCTTCATTGTATGCAGAAATAGGTAAGATATCCAAGTTTTTCCAAACTTCGCGGCGTTCAGCAGGAGCCATCGCAGTAATTGTTTTATATTCGCCAGGTAATGCACGGCTCAAATCTTCTAATAGAACATCTGCCAAGTCATTTGCCACTTCTTTTAAGGAACGACCTTCTTCAGGGATATTGAAAGCTTTACATACAGTACGGATTTTTTCTTCCCCCAAAATTGGAATATCCAATTGGTCATTAGCAGCCGCTTTCAAAGAAATCAAGATTTCACGAGCATGCGCACCATGTTGAGTCAAACCACCTGCAGCAGCACGTGTCATATTACGAGCTACGATAAGATCAGCATCGGCACCACAGACACCACGAGGGCTCTTAGGTGTAATTTTACATGGACCCATGAAGCAGATACGACAACATACACCGGCAATACCAAATGTACATTGTGGTTGTTGTTTATCAAAACGGTCAAATACTGTATCGCAACCGATTTGCTCCATGCGAAGAATCATTTCGCGTACCGCAGGATCTGGTGTTTGTTCAATAACATCTTGTTTTGTAGGCCATGTTTTACGATACTCAGCAACGGCTTTCATATAGTCATTTACGCCATGTTCATGAGGTACCCCTGGTTCATGAGTGTGTGGCACCCATTTATCCGTCGGAAGAACCTTTGCATGACTATGGTCGTGATTGTGGTCATGTTGATGATCGTGGTCGTGACCATGATGATCATGACCACCACAGTGGCAATGATGTTCATGATTATGATTGTGACCATGATCATGTTGTTCACCATGATTATGGTCATGGATATTTTTGTTTTCCACATCTTTACTCATTTGAAACCTCCTAGGGGCCTACATAGGCCAACCAATAATAACAAAAAACATATTCTACTTTTAATTCTTTTTAAATCCACTATAATGATGGGTTTTAAATCCTATCTCCTAAATATGTTTTAAACTACTATAAGTATATTTTCTGAAAGGACATTTGTCAATTAAAATTTGAGAAATTTTTTACGCATCTATATCTAATAATATGATAATTACTATATTTATTTAATTCGATTTTTTCAGTTTCTTTTCATAAATAAAAAGAGACTAATTCCTAAATTTTACAGGAATTAGTCTCTTTATCTTATTGATTAATTGATTTACGTATTAATTTATGTATTAATTATTAATTTATTAATATGATCCACCCCTCAGGATATGCCACCTAAATATCTTTATACCTATACACTACAAAAATTGCTGCATGATATGTGCTACTTCAGATAAATGGAAACGTTTTGCCCTATCAGACCTCGCCACAAGAACTAATTGACGGAAACAAAGTTTCGATGCAAGAGGATAAAATTTAACCTTATCGTCATCCCCCTTGCTATTAAGAGTATTCGGTAAGAATGTAATACCATAATCATCTTCTACCAAGGACCGGCATGAATCTAAAGTTTCAGCGCCAATTACGGCTTTTGGCACAAAGGATTCCGCTTGACATAGACGGTTTACCAACGTCCGCAATTTGAGTCCTTCTCTTAACAAAATAAACGGAAATGCTCCAAAGGGTGCAATTTCTCGAATTCCATCATTAGTCATGAGAGAATCTGCAATATCTATGGCCTTCTTGTTTTCCACACTAATGGCCAATAAAATCTGCTCATCTAAAACGGGATAACTTTCAAGATCCTGAGAATAAATCGGCGTTGGGAATAATCCTACATCTACTAAGCCATCACAAATTTGCTGTTCCAAAAAGTGAGATTCTCCCTCTACAACATGGAACTCCCAAGTAGGTTCAATCTGTTGAAAGCTTTTCAATGTTTTCCCAAGCATATGATGTCCATAGAATTGAGACAAGCCGATACGCACATGATAGGCTACATCTGTGCCTTGATTAATGATAGATTGCGTTAAAGCCTCCACCTTTAAAACTAACGGCATGCCCTCTTTTGCAACTTGTAACGCCGCAGCAGTTGGCACGACTTTTGTGCGATCACGAACAAACAACGTAACTCCTAGCTCTGCTTCAATACGACGAATCCCCTGACTCAACGCCGGCTGAGAAATATATAATTTTTTAGATGCCTTTGAAAATGATGCCATCTCAACGATGGTACTAATATATTTAATGTCTTTTATGTCCATATAGAAGTCCTTATAACTATGTCCGTATACAAGTCTTATAATAAAACATTATTTCTATTATAGCCATACATTACTAAAATATATGTTACATATACATGGGGAAAAATAAAAATACCAAGAAATTTAGTGTCTTACAAAGCTAAATTTCTTGGTATGTCTTATAAGGTAAACGAACTACATATTGGATGCGATAGAGCCGCATTCTATTACAGCCCTTTTTAATTTTTAGATCACATTAAGGATTTAAGTACATCCAATACTTCTTGAGGTAATTCGTTTTTATGACCTTTAAGTTTTTCCACATAGTCATAACGGAATTCAAAAGCTTGGTGCAATTGGTGATGGTATTCACGTACTTCGAATGGAGGTTCAAAACCTGGTACCTCTACATAGGAAAGATTTTCGTATTCACAGAATGGTTTGAATTCCAATGTACCTTCCACCAAACGTTCCAACAAATCAAGAGTAACTTCTTTAGGAATTTTATTTTCCAAGAAGAAGCCTGTATTCATGATGTAGCATTCAACGCCACATTCGCAGAACAGTTTTTTATAGCTTTCATAGTCACGAACCAATGGATATGTACGGAATGGATTTGCGTAAGGTTCGATAACAAGTGCATTTGGATCGACGTGAGCATCAAGTTTTTCCGCTGTAGAACGGCGTGTAGCGAGTGTAGCACCCATAGTAGATGCCAATACTGGATCATCAATTTTAAGAATAGGTGGCAAAGTTTTATCTTTCATAAGCCATACTATGGCATTAACCGGTTCACCAACGTAGTTTACGCGATTGTCTGTCCAGAATTGAGATTTGATAGCACGACCATTGCTATTACGCACATCTTCTGCCAATACAACCTTGCGACCATCTTCATCCATTGTTACGCCTACGTTTTGTAGTGTTAACAAGAATTCATTAGCAGGATGTTCCACAGGATAATCTTGCATTTTATCGAAGTATGTAGGTTCAAGAGCAATAGAACTCAAATCGTTTGTATTGATAACATACGCGTCGTCATGCAAGATAGAAATATCATAACGACCATCATGTTTTTCATGAGTTAACGTAGATTTACCGGAGCCGGACAAACCGAACACACCGATAGTATATGTTTTACCACCTTCAAGGTTGTAACGTTTCATACCGCCGTGGCATGCAACATAGTCGAAGCGGTTCGCCAAGGACCACGCAAGTGTAAGCGTACCTTTTTTATGCTCGCCGAAGTAGCGCATACCAAGAATCATGGCACAGTTATGAGCAGGGTCAAAAATAGCAAGACCACCTGGATGACCTGGCACAACATAATCAGGATCAGAGTAAATATAGATATCGCCTTCCGGAATGTCCACACTATCGTTGTAGAACTCTTTTACAGCCGCATCAAAGAACTTAAAGTTCATAAGCCAAGAATACAAAATAGACGCGTGATCTTTTGGAATCATTAAATGAGCACGAGCTGTGAATTTTTTATCAAGACCAACGATAGATTCCGCAGAAATCCACTCTTTATTGCGGCTATCATATACTGCATCGCGTGCAATGTTAGCGAGTTCAACTTCATCTATGCCTTCATCGCCAATAATACGGCGAGCTTTAGCATAACGGCCAGTAGTTTTACCATCATTTGTAACAAGAACCTTTGCATCAGCTGGCAAGCCTTGCTCTAATGGTTTAAATACTGGCATATCGAGGATGATAACACCTGGCTCTTCAGAGGCTAATTGATACGCTTGTGCCACAGATGTTACAGGAGTTACATTGTTCCCATAGAATGCAGTTTCAATTGTACTGCGCATCATAGAAAATAATGGGTTTGTTTTGATTTCACTTTGCTTCCAAACGCGTCTTGTAGACATAGTATCTAGATCCTCACCTTTAAATATATTAGTAATTTCTCTTGTAGAAGTAATTTTGTATATGAAAACACTGCTTAGGCAAATACTTTCATTATTTTCTATTTTACCCTTTTCAATCAAATTTGTATACATAAAACAGATTATTTATAGAAAATTAATGTATGTTTATTTTGAATTAGTGCAACACATTTGTAATGTAATAAATTAATACCTAGCTGCATAAAACCATTAGTATTCAATAGAACACCTTAAAAAAATAAACATAGTTACAAAGTAACTAGTTTTATTTACAAATCAACTAGTCAAATAGCAAAACGAAAAAGAGGCAAGGTCCTAAGCACTTGCCTCTTTCACGTTTAAAAAATACAATTATTTCTTATCTTTATTGATAAATGCATCGATTTTACTAATTAGATCATCTACCTCAAAATCACCGCGCTCTGCAATCATCTTGATTGTTGCTACCTTAGCCATTACTTTTACCATAGGTGTTTTTAATTTCTCGAATTTAGGATTTAAAGAAATCAAATGATCTACAATATCTGGGCATTGTTTAATTAGATTAGATAATGTTGTTTTTGCATCGATATGGAATCGACCATTTGCATCAGTTGTTAATGGTTCTTCTTCTACCTCTTCTGCTGCCTCTTGAGCCAAGGATTTTTCTTTACCACCATCGCCTACAAAATCAGTTTTATCCCAAGTCAACAATGTACGGGAACCCTCAAGTTCACGGATATGAGTACAATCTTGCATCATTTCCAATACGCCACGGAATTTACCATTTTCATCGCGTACTGCGGTGTAGATAACGTAGATGAACAAGCCTGGTTTATTAATCCAGAATTCCGCTTGGCTTTGTTCGCCAGAACGGAACTTCTCTACGATTTCCTCTACTATATGAACAGATTTTGCGGGGTGACAATTCTTCACCTCACGACCGATAACGTTCGCACTGCGAGGGAAAATACGATGTGCCGTATCGCTATAAAACTTAACTAGTTCATTTTCATCTACATAGGATAAATCTACCGGTAAATGACGGAACAACAAATTAATTTGCTCTAATGTCAATTTACCTGTGGCTACATCGAGAACTGCATCCTTACCAACGGGTGCGCCACCAACAGGGCCTACATATTTAGATAGCAAGCCGGCTAAATCATTTAAGAATTCGTTAGATACAGCACCACCTTGAGCTGAATTATTACCATTCAATTGCGCCGCAGAATCATTAATACCTGGCACTACATATAAACCTGGCGCATTGATAATAGCATAACCAATTTCATGGTCATTTTTACTCATCCGAACAAACTCTTCGTCACTCAACAATTTATAAGACGTTGGCAATAAGACTTCTAGTTCTTTAGAATTCAAATCCCGTAATTTCGCCAAAGTTTCTGGCACAGACGCTAGGAATTCTTCATACTTATCTTCCCGAAGCAATGCATAGGATGCAGAGATAGCATCGCGCACAGCATCATCAAAGGTCCACATAATGCGCGTTGGGCGGTCAAAACCGTGGTCCTCAAGCATTGGATACAGTTGATTTTGCTTACGAGACAGATGCGTTCTCCACTCTGCTAAGGAATCAAAAACGCCAAGCCACGGATTTTTTATAAACTTCTCTTGTTTTAACAATTTGTCTGCTTCAAGGGCTACCTTTTCAACAGCGTTGATTTCTTCCAAGTATGCCCACAACGGATGGTTTTCAGGGTATTCATTTTCGGCACGTACTAAAACGCCGTCAAATAAATCTAAAAGATCATCCATTTTCTCTAGGATTTCTTCGTCCTTGTAAACACCTTTCAAGCTTTGCTCTGCATAAGCAAACTCATCAGGTGTACAAGTACCTAGTTTCTCTTTTAAAATGCGGTTGCCCTCTTCTAAGGACAATTTACCATCTAAATAATCTTCTTTAATGGACACAATAATTCTGTAACGTTCATTGTTAATATCTAGTTTTTGTTTTAATGGATTCATATGCTTATACCTCCACGGGCTAATCTATAATTATATTTTCATTATATCATTTTGAAAGTAATTTTCAGTTGCTACAGATACAATTTTGATTTATTTTTAAAATTTACGAATCAAATATTATGAAAATAAATAACTTTACTTTATTTTTAAGAATATTTTAGCATACAAAAACTGCACCTCAAAAGTTGTGTCCAAGTTTTAGGGTGCAGTTCTCTATAAGTGTCTTTAATTAGTTTTTAAAATCAATATATTCAGTTTTAGAAGATGCTACAGGTTTACCATTAGAATCTGTGGCAGGACTAAATCTCCATTTAGAAATAGTATCAACAATGGCTGCATCAAGAGCACTAGAGCCACTAGATGAGACAACTTCAACGTCCCCTACAGAACCATCTTCCTTGATGGTAAAACGTATATCTGCACCATGAGCAGCTTCACCATAGGCCGCGAGCAATGCTCGGTCAATAGGTGGTGTAGCTATAGCTACTGGTGGATCATATGGAGCTGCCAACACAGAAGCTACCATACTCATTACAAACAATGAGCTTAATATAATACAACGCAACACTTTATTCATCGTTTTCTCCTTATTTAGCTTTCACAGCTTGCTTAGGCAGAGTAATTGTCATCCCAATAATGGATTCGTGTGCCTTTTGATCTGTGCCAATAGCAGGGGTAAACTTCCACTGCAAAATTGCTTTTTTTACTGCTTCATCAACGGGAGCATATCCAGAAGAGCGCTCTACGAAAACATTTTTAACATTACCTTTTTTATCAATCAAGAAGCGTACGCGCATATCAGGCGCTACCATAGCGGTTTGAGGAATCTCAGGCAACTCAGGTTTTACAATAGTAACCTCTCTTGGAGATTCTAAAAACTTCGCTGCATCAGCTGTATAATCACTTAACATGCCAAAAGATGCAACGAGTACTGCTGCAGCAGCGTATCGGAATAATTTATTCATAAGAAGCCTCCTTATTAACCTTTTACCTATGCATAATATCATACTAAATAAAGATGAATATTAAAAGAATAAATTATTATTGATAAAATTTCTCATTTATGATATATTGAATTCAAGATAACTGTCCGGACTCACATATCTAGTTGATATGACAAAAAACTACACAAAGGAGGTTCATCATGAGACGTAGAAAGCGTATTCAAATGAAGGTCATGATGGTACTTGGTATCGTTGCCCTCGTTGGGCCTAGCCATCTACAAGCACTTATTCCCTAGATTATTTTGACCTTAGCAGAAGACTGTATAACTGCCACTAGCCGCTACGTTAGTAGCGGCTATTTTTCCGTTTAAATTCAGAGAGATATTCTCCTTCTTCAAATTATTTCATTATTAGAACAAAATATTTCTCTCAAACAAAGTCATTAATGTTTTTAAATTTAGTATCTATAAAAAAGGAGGCTTATTATGAAATTTAATCGAATTTTATTAGTCGTCGTATCATTAGCACTTATAGTATTTGCCCTTGCAGGCTGCGGAAAGGACACAGCCCAAGATAGTCAGAAAAAACTTAATGTCGTAGCTACAACGACGATGTTAACGGATTTAGTAAAAGAAATCGGCGGTGACCATGTAACCGTTCAAGGTCTCATGGGACCTGGTGTAGACCCTCACTTATATCAAGCTAGCGCAGGCGATGTAACAGCTATGTCTAAGGCGGATGTTGTAGTATACAACGGCATTCACTTGGAAGGTAAAATGGGCTCCATTTTTGATAATCTAACAAAGCAAAATAAAGCGACCATCCGCGTATCTGATGCCATTGATCCAGCTACATTGCTCGACTTTGACGAAGAAGATGGTGTAAAAACAAAAGACCCTCATATTTGGTTTGACGTTGCTAACTGGAAGCTGGCAGCAAAAGCAGTATACGAAGGTCTTGCTAAAGCCGATCCGGCTCATAAAGAAGATTACCAAAAACGCTATGACGCATACCTTACTAAATTAGATGAAACTGATGCGTACGTTAAAGCTCAAGCAGAATCTATTCCAAAAGAATCTCGCGTACTTGTAACAGCTCACGATGCATTCCAATACTTTGCTCGTGCGTACGGTTTTGAAGTAAAAGGTTTGCAAGGTGTAAGCACTGCCACAGAAGCAGGTACACAAGATATGAATAACCTCGTTCAATTCATCGTAGACCACAAGATTAAAGCCATCTTCGTAGAGTCTTCTGTACCACACAAAACAATTGAAGCCGTTCAAGAGGCATCCAAAGCTAAAGGTTGGAACGTATCCATCGGCGGCGAATTATACTCTGACTCTCTCGGCTCCGAAGGTACTGAGGGTGGCACATATATCGGTATGGTGAAAGCTAATATTGATACAATTACCAAAGCACTTAAATAATCATTTATTAGAATTTCTTAATTGAATACAACAAAGTAAATTTACTTATACTAAATTAGATTGACTTAAGTTTACTTTATTATTGTAAGTACAAGTGCTACTAGCAACTTTCTGCTAGTGGCACTCATTAATACAAGGAGGTTTCCATGGAATGGGCCGTTGAAGTTGAAGATATGACCGTAGCATATACAACAAAACCCGTATTATGGGACGTAGATATGAAGGTACCCATCGGTTCCTTAGCGGCCATTGTCGGCCCTAATGGTGCCGGTAAGTCCACATTATTAAAGGCCATGCTCGGCCTACTAACAGTTATCTCAGGAAGTGTAAAATTTTATATCGATCACCACTTAGCAATGGACAAAAATGATTACAAGAAAATCGCCTACGTTCCTCAAAGTGGTAGCGTAGACTGGGACTTTCCCACTACCGTACTAGATGTAGTACTCATGGGTCGTTATGGTCATCTAGGTTGGTTCAAGCGACCTAACAAAAAGGATAAGGAACTCGCCCTCTCTATGATTGAAAAAATGGGTATGAGCGACTATGTGAACAGACAAATTCGCCAGCTTTCAGGGGGACAACAACAACGCGTCTTCCTCGCAAGAGCCCTCGTCCAAGAGGCAGATATTTACCTCATGGACGAACCCTTCAAGGGCGTCGATAAAACCACAGAGCATGCTATTATTTCGCTTTTACAAGAAATGAAAGCTCGCGGCAAAACGGTTATCGTCGTCCACCACGATTTAAATACGGTGCCCCAATATTTCGATTGGGTAACGATGGTAAACAAACAAACTGTCGCCTATGGCCCTGTAGCAGATACGTTTACAGACGAAGCTATTGAGCGCACCTATGGCAAGGGGAGGATTGTATGACCATACTCCAATCCTATACGACGCAAATGGTACTGCTCGGCACGGCGTTATTAGGCCTCGCTAGCGGTATCGCTGGTACCTTTGCGGTACTTCGCAAGGAAAGCCTCATCGGTGACGGCCTATCTCATGCGGCACTACCCGGTGTGGTCATTGCCTTCTTGCTGACGGGCATCAAGGACATCGAAGTTCTCATCGCAGGTGCTGCCCTATCCTCTATCACTGCGGCTTGGCTCATTACCATCACCGTAGAAAACAGCAAAATCAAATTTGATGGCGCTTTAGCGACCATACTCTCCGCTTTCTTTGGGCTTGGTATGGTATTGCTCACCTATGTACAAAGCTTAAACAATGCTGGTCAAGCAGGGCTTTCAAAATTTATATTTGGACAGGCAGCCACCATATTAGCGCGCGATGTGTACATCACATCTGCAGCGGCGCTCATCATCATCGTATTAACCGCATTATTCTGGAAGGAGTTAAAGCTCATCTCCTTCGATGTGGAATACGCCAAAACACTACAAATTCCCGTCACTTTCACCCTTATTTTATATCGTTCATTATTGATCATGACCATCATCATCGGTATTCAATCGGTAGGGGCTATCTTGATTAGCTCTCTCCTCATTGCACCCGCCGTTGGGGCAAGACAGTGGACGAATAAACTGGGCACCATGTGTATATTAGCAGGATTTTTCGGCATGATATCCGCCATCGGCGGTACTATCTGGAGTACATCGATCCCAAAATTACCGACAGGTCCAGCTATCATCGTCATTTTATCGATTCTCGTATTATTGAGTCTCATCTTTGCTCCTAACAGAGGTATGCTCTGGCAGTTCCGTAAAAATAGACAGTCAAAGCACGCATTATTGTTAGAAACCACAAGGGCTCCCAAATCCAATGCACAGCAAAGTATTTACGTAGCAGAGGACGCACAACCTCACATAGGAGGTGCCCCATGACAGTTCATACAGAGATATTGCTCATTGCCATTGCGGTATCCATCGCATGTGCCATCCCTGGGGTCTTCCTCGTATTGCGCCGCATGTCCATGATGGCCGATGCCATTACGCATACCGTATTTCTCGGCATCGTGCTCGCTTTCTTTATGACGGAAGATTTAAACTCTCCATTTCTACTCGTCGGGGCTACCTTAGTTGGTGTAGGCACCGTATGGCTTACAGAAATGATACACAATACGGGACTTGTCAACGAAGATGCGTCTATCGGCATCATCTTCCCTCTTCTATTCTCTATCGCCATCATTCTAGTCAGCCTATACAGCGGTAACGCTCATCTCGATGTAGATACCGCATTGCTCGGCGAAATAGCCTTTGCACCCTTTGATCGATGGATTGTGAACGGCACCGACCTGGGGCCTGTATCACTATGGATTTCTCTAGGCGTGGCGCTCATCAATTTAATTTTAGTCATGCTATTCTACAAGGAATTGCAATTATCTACTTTTGATCCGCTACTAGCAGGGCTCTTCGGCTTTATGCCTGCCCTCATCCACTACGTGCTGATGACCATGGTATCCCTCACCGTTGTAGCCTCATTCCAAGCGGTAGGTGCCATTCTCGTCATCGGCCTCATGATTGGGCCTGCGGTCATCGCTTATTTATGGACGGACTCTGTGAAAGCCATGCTTACTAGCAGTATCATCATCGGTATTATCTGTGCTGTCGTCGGTACGGAAGTATCTTTCACCATGGACGTATCCATCGCGGGTTCTATTGCAACCACCATCGGTATCGCACTGATTATCGCTGTTATTGCAACACCAAAGACAGGCTATATCGCCACATACCGCCGTCAACGTCATTTGCGTCGTCACTATCGAGAAACGATGATGCTGTGCCACATTTATACGCATATGGATACACCTATTGCGCACATTGAAAACGGCATCGGTACCATTCACGAGCATTTGAACTGGAGACCTGACTATACGCATCAAGCTGCTTCACAGCTAAAGAAACAAGGTCTATTATATGTGACAAATGGACACTACGTGCTTACTGATAAGGGTATAGCACAGGTTAAAGAGATTATTTAAATACAATACCAATACTTTTCCCAACAAAAAGAAGCTGAAATCAATGCTGCTCTGCAAAGATTTCAGCCTCTTTTATTTTTAACTAATAGTCTTACATCCTATTAATAACTGGATTCACGTCAATGACTATCTATAACAGATAGTACCAACACTATAATAAGCTCAACGCAATCACAAAGAATCCTATTAATTAATAATAGCTTCTAATGGAATAACATGAGGTAGCCCATTGTCATCGATATAAATTTTTGTTTTAACACGATATACATCTTCCATCATGGCTTCTGTAAAGATGTCTTTCGGTGCGCCCTGAGCGTATACTCTACCCTCTTTGAGCACGATGATTTCATCTGCGAACATAGCCGCCAGATCAAGATGATGCAATGTTACGAGTGTTGTAAAATCATTTTCTTGAGTCAGATTTTTTAGCAATGTTAACAAATCAAATTGCTTGTGCAAATCTAAAGCACTTGTCGGTTCATCAAGAATTAAGATTTTAGGTTCTTTTACAAGGGCTTGTGCCATGAACACAAGTTGGCGTTGACCACCGCTGAGCTCCATGATGCTGCGCGATGCAAAGCGCTGTAAGTTCAACCGTTCCAATACCTCTTGTGTGGCTGCAATATCCTCATCACTTACGCGGAAGGACATGGATCCCATGCGCCCTAGCATAACGACTTCAAAAACAGATAGATTGACTTTACAGTCATTATCTTGAGACAAATAGCTCACTGTACTACTAAAATCCTTTGTAGAATATTGAGATACAGGTTTACCATTAACGGAAATCTCGCCCTTGCCTTTCAAGATACCCATAATTGTTTTTAAAAGTGTAGATTTACCAGCACCGTTAGTACCAATGAGCGCAGTCAATTTACCTGTTTTAGCAGCAAAATCAACGCCCTTTAAGATTTGTCCGTCTTCCGTAGCGGAATAACCAAAGGTTAGATTATGAACTTCAATCATTTGAAATAGCTCCTTTTCCTAGTCAATACCAACGAGAAGAAGAAAGGTACACCGATGATTGCCGTCACAATACCGATTGGGAACATCGCCCCAGGAACGAGCATCTTACTCGCAATAGATGCGAGAGACAAAATCGCCATACCACACACTGCAGAGAGAGGTAAGAAATACCGTTGATCCTCACCCACAAGCATACGTGCAATATGTGGTCCTACAATACCGATAAAACCAATGGTTCCAACGAAAGAAACAGCAACGGCTGTAATGATGGAGATGAAAACAAACACTTTTACTCGTAAGCTTTCAACATTAACACCAAGACCGGAAGCCTTTTCATCGCCTAATTTTAATGCTGTTAAACGCCAAGATTCACGCATCATAAGCGGAAGCATGATTGCTAGCACGATAAGAACAATAGAGATGTTCACCCAATTTGCCTTAGCTAAACTCCCCATCGTCCAGAATACGATGTTTTGAAGGGCCTCAGGAGATGCCATATATTGCATCAAGGATTGAAGCGCTTGGAACAAGAACATCATGCCGATACCAGCGAGAATCATCGTTTCAGAGGAGAAATTCTTAATCTTATTGATGGAATAGATAAAGAAGCTCGTCAAACTAGCAAATACGAAGGCGCCGAATGGAACCATAAAGACGCCTAAAAACTCTAATGCACTAGCGCCTACAACGACCATGAGAGATGCACCGAAACCAGCCCCTGCGGATATACCAAGTGTATACGGGCTAGATAACGGGTTATCAAGGATAGTCTGCATGCCAGCACCAGCAATGCCCAAAGAAGCACCTACGAGCAACGCCATAATGGCCGTCGGAATACGAATCGACCAAATGATAACATATGCGTTTTTGGAAACCTCTACTGGGTCTGTTAATGCGAGCCATACATCACTTAACGTAAGTGATGCAGGACCTACAATAATATCGGTAACAAAACTTACCGCACAAATGATCAATCCGATAATAATGAACAATAGTTTTTTATAACTCTGTTTCTTATAATCGTACTGGTTGTTAGTTTCTGTCACTATACAAAACCCCTTTTTAGTTCAAATGCATAAACCAAACGCCACCGTAAGAGAATGGAAGGAATTTATCATAGAATTCCTTAAGTGTGCCTTCAGGATCTACATCCTTGAATTCCTCAGGATAGAATGTTTTAGCTAAGTATTCGAATACTGCAACGTCATATACTTCACGAGGTAAACCATGGTGAGTAGAGAATACGTTTTTAGATTGAACGGCTTTCAATTCAGGCCAGCCTTGACGTTCTGTGGTGAAAGCTTTCAACAATTCTTGAGATTTAGCTTCAGTTGTATCAAAACCTAAACGCATAGAAGTCGGTTTCTTAGGCCAGTAGGAACCGATGATCATGATGATATCTGGGTTTCTTTCTAAAATAAATTCTGGGTTAACAGGGCCTGCTTTTTGAACTACATCTTTGGTAATAAGATCGCCACCAACTTGCGTTGCTAATGCGCCCCAGGCTACGTTTGCACTATATGCAAAACCTAAACCTTCTGGACCTTCGTTACCTGTTTCAATGTAAACAGTTGGTTTTGGTTTATTGATTTTGCTAATGCGATCCATAACTCTTGTTAAACGGTCAGTATAGAACTTGTTGATTTCTGCTGCACGCTCTTCTTTACCCAATGCTTTACCGATAGCTTCGATAGATTTTTGATGATTTTCAAGCTTTTCCGCATGGTAATCGATATAGATAGTAGGAATGCCAGCTGCATCGATTTTAGGTTTGTAATCAGCTTCATATTGATCTTTGAAATATAAAGGCATGAAAATAACATCTGGGTTTAAGGAAATTACTTTTTCCACATCAAATGTTTTGTCATTTACGTTACCAATGAGAGGAATTTTTTCCAACTCTGGCACTTCAGATTTGTAGCGATCCCACATATCTGTACGCAATTTACTCAAATAAGGGTCAATACCAACAATAGTCTTAGCCACATCTTTGCCTTGCAACGCAGCCATAGTCAAGAACGCACCACCAGAAGCACTCAATTGAACTACTACGCGTTCTGCTGGCTTTTTCAACGTAACCTTTTGACCTGTTACGTCTGTAATCTCAATAGATTTACCAGTCTGAGCTGCATCCTTTTTTGCATCCCCAGGGCCACCACATGCAGTCAGGAGCATGCTAACAATCAGTAGAAAAACTGTGGCTAAATAAGCCATAAATTTCTTTTTCTTAACCATAGAATACCTCGATTCCAAACTTAATAAGTTCTAATAAACACAATATATAACAGCATTTATTTGGGTTTTACATCATCAGCTCCTTCACACACAACACAACCCTAATTCATATGCATAAACCAGATGCCACTATAAGAGAATGGCAAGAATTTGTCATAGAACTCTTTAAGCGTAGCTTCAGGATCTACATCCGCAAACTCTTCAGGATAGAAGGTTTTTGCTAAATATTCGAATACGGCTGCATCAAAGACTTCACGTGGAAGACCGTGGTGCGCAGAGTAAACTTGTTTATTTTCAACAGCTTTTAATTCGCTCCAACCTTGACGTTCTATGGTGAAAGCTTTCAACAACTCTTGAGACGATGCTTCGGTTGCTTCAAAACCTAAACGCATAGAGGTTGGTTTCTTAGGCCAGTAAGAACCCATGATCATTATGATATCTGGATTTTTCTCAAGTATAAACTCTGGATTAATAGGAGACGTTTTCTTAATAACATCCTTGGTGATGACATCAGCACCAGCCATAGTAGCTAATGCCCCCCAAGAGTAATTACTACTAAAGGAATTACCAAATTCTTCCGGACCATTCATACCAACTTCAAGATAAACTGTTGGTTTTGGTTTGTTAATTTTACTAACACGATCGAGAACTCTTGTCACACGCTCTGTATAGAACTTGTTAATCTCTGCAGCACGTTCTTCTTTACCTAAAGCTTTACCAATAGCTTCAATGGATTTTTGATGACTTTCCAGTTTTTCTGCATGGTAATCTATGTAAATAGTCTGAATACCAGCAGCATCCATTTTTGCTTTTGCATCAGACTCGTACTGATCTTTCAAATCAACAGGGATAAAAATAACATCTGGATTTAATGCCACAACTTGCTCAGCATTAAATGTTTTATCACCGACTGTACCCACTACTGGAATCTTAGCTAGCTCAGGCATTTCCGTAGTGAAGTGTTTCCACATATCCGCCCTGTAATCCTGCAAAGATGTATCCATACCGGCGATAACCTTTGGCGTATCCTTGCCCATAAGTGCGGAAATCGTAAAGAATGGACCACCAGCACCACTCCACTGTAAGACAACTCTCTCTGCTGGCTTTTTAAGCGTTACCGTACGTCCTGTTACGTCTGTGATTTCGATTGGCTTGTTATTTTGCGCCGTATCTTTCTTTGTCTCACTAGGACCTCCACATGCAGCGATGAGCATACTAACAATTAGGAGGAAAACCGTGGCTATGTAAGCCATACATTTTCTTTTCTGTTTAACCATGAAATACCTCTCTTCTCTCAAACTAAAACTATCACTATAAGTGCACATAAAAAGCCCGTTTCCCCACGAAGAGGAAACGGGCTGTCATCTCAGTTAGACTAACTACCACGCCTAATAAGCTAGCATATAGTATGAGCTTTCAACTATGCATAGCTAGTATAAATCCATCTATATTAATCCCCATCCCTGTCTCTCGCAGGTCAATTGGCAATTGTTAATTAGGCAGTTCTCCTGGCTCCAGTTCAACGTTACTTTGCGCCTTCCCAAAAACTTCAGTGACCGAGAGCATTTCACCCTCTATGCAAAGTACCTCGCTGTTACAGTGGCGTGACCGCTTTGGCTTGTACCAAATTCTCTATTAAGTCAATAGACACCTAACCCAATCATATGTGATTTTCCTCATCGTAGCATGCGGGATATACAGTGTCAATAAACCCATAGGGGTAAGTCTATAATTAATATTCGCTATATCACTATTAATGAAAAAAAGAAAGCCTGCTATTATGCAAGGCTTTCAGCTTATTTTATCAAAATCCAATCAAGATTAAATGTTCTTGAATCTCTTTTTACCAATTAATTTCTTTAATATTACTAATAGTTATTACTCAGCACCATTATACTCAAGAACCGGATTTCTATTATAAGATGTTGCATCAGTCCCCAACAACTCATATAATTCTTGTACTGTCATCTTCTTATCTTTTACAGCAAGTAATTCTTCGTTAGTCACACCGATGAACTCTACAAATTCTAATTTGCCATTAGGAGTATCAAGAGTTTGCAATTTAGCATCAGGAATAGTAATAAAGCCAACAATATTGGAACTATTATTTGAGTCTATGCCCTCTGTTTGCCCACTATAAAGATATTCATAAGGTTTAAAAATTTCTCCAGCAGTAAAAGTAAGTTTTGCAATTTGTTGTAATACACCACAAACACTTCTGATCTCATCATCGTTGGCACTTGCTTTATCTAAACGATAAGTAAACTCCATGCCGTAACCACTGATTGTAGGATCTTCGCTATCCTTTTCATACAGCTCGGACAAACCATATGTTACAAAGTGCCAATTATCTCCATCATCATACACACTGATACCATCAAGAGGACTATCGCCACCAAGCCGCCAGCTAATCAATGTTCCAAAATGCATAGGATCTGTTTGACCAGGATATACACGTTCACATTCTGCAGTAATCGCATCCCACCCAATTGTACAAGGATCCAGTTCATCATCCGATAAATCAGAATTTAGCTCGACAGACTTTGTAGCATCTACGCTCGTATGAGAATCAAGAGATTCTTTATTAGAAGAAAAAAGATTTTTTAACCAAGAAAACATACTTATAATACCTCCCACTCTATACAATAAACACACGATGTATTAATTTACTCATTTAAGTATATACTGTTTAAACAACAAAGGCTACACATTGATTAGTAATGTCCCCATTTAATTTATAAACTATATCATTAAATCGGCACCTTGATCTTGTGTAGCCTTTGTCTCTATTTACTTTTTCGTATATTTAGGTACATTGCGATATTGCATCGGTAAGAAATTTTCTTTTACTTTAAAACCATGTTTCTCGTAAAAGGTCGCATTCTTGCTTTCACCAATCATAACATTGATGTACAAATACGATTTGTAAGCGTCTTTCACCATTTCAAGCAAGTGCCCTGCAATACCTTGGCCCCGATAATCAGGATGAACTAGCACATAGTTTATGAAGCACACCAGCTCGCTATCATCCATGATGCGAATAAGACCTATTAAACGATTTCCATCCCAAGCAGAAATCACGCGCGAGGAGTTCATCAAAGCCTTGTATAATCGGTCCGGATATTTTCCCACCACCCAACGAACAGATAAAAACAGTTCTGCTACCTGCTGAGGGGTAAAGCTTTTTTCTTCGGTATAGGTAATCGCCCTATCGCCCTTAACGATATTAATCATGCTACTGCCTTTTCTAATCCATTTATCAACTATATCTTAGGTGTGTGACACAACTTCCTTAGGATTCCACCAAATTATAGCAGACCGAGAGGAAATCAAGCATTTATTGTCCTTAGATTTGGCTATGATTTCTTTCTTGATTTGTTCCTCTGCTGCTAGCGTTAAATCTCCATAGTACTGTTCGTATATGATCTTTCGGCACTCGATTTCATCTTCTACAGTGCGTTCACATCTATAATCAATGATACTTACATTAGGTGAGCGCCCTTGTGAAAGTAACATATTATACAGAATTTGAAACTCCTGTACATCAGATTTGCTAGCTTCCCGAGGATTCTTCCAATCAGGAATGCCAGCTACGATTGCACAATAGCCTTTTGAGTATTGCTCCATTTGTAAAATTCGAGGCCACACATCAGGAAACATCCAAAGTACTAAAGAAATAGCCACTACATCAAATTGGGAGTCAAGAGATCCATCTTGAGGTAAGTCCTGTACCATTTCTTCAATGATGTTAATATTCTCAACGTTTAATTCTTTGGCATTTTCTTTAAGGACTGCCACCATGCCCTTTGACGGCTCAATAGCAGTAACAGACTGTATGTGCTGTGCAAATGGAATAGTAAAAGACCCAGGGCCTGCACCTATATCTAGAATGGTAGAATCAGGATTTAACACACTACTCAAAGCAGCGTACACCTTACGACCAAAGTCGTAGTCATTGCTTTTACGCATAAGAGAAAAATCATTGGATCGCTTGTCCCAATACTCTAATAATGGATTCGCCCGAATCCCTTTCTCACGATCATAATAACTTTGTTTCCACATTTCATTCCAGAATGAAAAATCTGTAACTTGCGGTGCCATACGAAACCTCCTGACTTAGTCTAAATTCCTCATTTTACGTTTAAACTCTTCTGCCTCTTGTAGATTCTTAGGGAATTCAAAATAAATACAATGCTCATGTCCACAATAAGGATTTCGGAAGTCATATCCGCTCAACAACAAGTACTCGATAATCTTCCATTCTTTGTCATTAGATTTTTTAGGAGCCTTGAACTTCTCGTTCACAAAGTACATTTTACCTTTGCACGTAGGGCAGGTTTTATTTTTGTTAAACAACTCGTAGTTTGTGCCCTCCGACAAGGAAATCCGGCAGTTTACACATACATTTTTATAGCCCATAACTATTTACTCCCATATGGTTTATGTTGAAAGATAGCTTTTACAATCCCTTCACCAACAATATTGCCACCTTCCATGATAAGGAACTCTGCACCTATCTGTATAGCAGAATAATCTACGGTTTCATATACTGGCAAAGCATTCGCTTGAATTGGTTTATCAAAGATGACATCTTCACCATCGATAAAGTTAATACCAAGATATTCCTCAGTACCTTTTATAACGATATGAGGATAGTACATTCCATAATTTAAATTCGGCGGACTCGTTCTCTTCTTGCTGAAGAACGTAACGGTGCAGCTAATAGTAAAATCTAAATTGCTCATCTCAGGCCTCATTCAATTACATATACCATATCACCCTTAAAGTATATCCGAGGAAAAACTAAATTGCTCTATGTTAAGATTTTCTAATCAATCTAGAACCTTTTTAAAAATTTCCTTATCTTCTAAAACTATATTATATATTTTAACCAAAAAGACTTTTATAAAGCCCTTTAATTTCTCGTGCGTATTTCACTGCACCAGGAAGATGCATTCGTTTATAGTAATCTCCTAATATTTCTGTATGATTTTTCAAAATATCAAATTCAATCATATACATAGCAATACTCGTTATAGAATATTTTCCTATCTCAAGTATAGTTGATTTATCTTCTATATCTAATTCCTCGCCTTTTGGAAATTCACCATCAGAATATTCTTCCCAAGTTTCATCACTGTATTGCCAAAAGGCTTTACTCCAAAGAATCAGTTCTTTACGATTGTATTCTATTAATTGCTCGAAAAATTGCACTAACTCTTTCTCAGAATATAACTTGCAATTAAACCCTTCTAATAAGAATTGCCTTTGATTCAATCGATTTCTTAGTTCTTGAATTTCTATACTTTGTAGTTCTTTATTAAAGTTATCAGTCCCTAATTCCTCTATAATATCTAAATATATAGGGCTATCTAAAAATTCTTTTAAAGTTTTCATATTCTTACGTCCTTACAGAATTAACTCCGTTCATAATAAAGAACTCCGTATCTCCTTTTAGAATAAAGTAATTTACAATTTCAAAAACTAACAACATATTAACTCATATTAGGCCTCATCGATTACATATACCATTTTGCCTGTAAAGTATATGTTCATTATACAGTGAACAGGATTTCCTTCAGTCCATAGCCAGCCTTGGAATGCAGCACGTCCCCAATTATAGGTCTCCGTAATGACCTCAAACTCACTTTTACTATACTCCTGTTGATACTGAGGTAACTCAATTCTTTTACCTGTGAAAGTATCTAAAATTGTACTATTAAAGACGAGAATTTCTAAATCATCAATATCACACTTCTCAAATACAATCTTAGCCTTATGAGTCTGTTCAACACCGTTCTCATAGGAAAAAATATAATCAAAGGTAAAAGTTAAATTACCATCTGCGTATTCTATTTTTTGAACCCTTGCATCATGGAGAGAATATTTGAAATACTCTCCAAAAGACCTTGTTATATTCATAGCCCCTCTATTTTCAAACAACTGTTTAAATTAAAATCTATAACTTAAAATCAGTATACCAATTTTTGTACAAAATACAAAAGCCTCCCATCAAAAGATAGGAGGCTGATTTAGCTTAGTAATAACTATAGTTATTTCTTATTCCCACTCAATTGTAGCAGGTGGTTTAGATGTAATGTCGTACACGATACGGTTGATGTGTTGTACTTCGTTTACGATACAACGGGAGATTGTGTCCAATACGTCGTAAGGGATGCACGCCCAGTCAGCAGTCATGAAGTCTGTTGTTGTTACGCCACGCAATGCCAATGTGTAATCGTATGTACGGAAGTCCCCCATAACGCCTACAGTACGTGTAGATGTTCTGTATACGTAATCGCCATAAAAGCTCCTTTATATAATTCAAAATCACCAAGAATTTAATAACGTAGTAGATTTATCAAAAGTTAACGTACATAATGTAGGATTCGTCTTATCTAGATAAGCAATAAACACTATTTTAGCAAATATCTTTTCTTTCATATCCATTGCTTTTTCGAGATCATCTTTCATATATTTACAAAATAACTCAGGAAGAGTAAATCGTGCACTAAGACTTCTAATCTCATTACCATTATTATCTATTGGTACTATAACCCATTCATCACTATTTTCACGATTGAAATGTATTGAAATGTTTTGGTGTGGATTACTTTTTAGTAACTCATTAAAAGCTGCGTCTGCAAATAAGGGAATCATATTCACACTATTTATTGTAGCTAAAAATATATATTTACCCTTAATCTTTTCCCTTAAAGATAATATTGATTGTACTAATAATCTATTGCCAATACATTCAATAGCTTGTTTATAATTCCATTCATCAGTTTCCTCTGTGTGAATTAAGTGGGAAAAGCTTCTTTTGAATGTTTTAAACAAGTTCTTTTCTATATCGTTAGTGTCGAACATTAATATATCAACAATACTCTCAATAGAGTCTGTGATATATTTATATTCACGACCTGATAAATCAATTAAATGTATCTTATGTGCAATAGCATAACGTTGTGCATCATTAGAAAATCCAGACGTTGAAAAAATCGCATAATGATAGTTATACCTAGCAAGAAATAACTCGGACAATGTCATATTTACAGTTGAATAATTAGTATTAATATCATCAAGAATTCCCACTCCCATTCTGACTTTCTCAATGCCAACTGGTCTATCTGATGAATAAAACTTAGCTTCTACAAACAACCTTAATGGATAAATAAAAGGAGGGGTGACTCTAAACGTTCCTAGCGTATCAAACTGGTGATAACCACCACGTCCTTTAACTTTTAATCCATTACGACCACAACTTTTAAATTCATCAGTATTACCAATATTCTCATCTGTAATTACTTCATATCCATTTACTTCAATTAACTTTGATAACACTACCTCTAAAAGGTATCCTCTTACTTGCTGTTTATTCATGCTAGTACGCTCCTAAGTTATAAGTGCTAAACGTATTTTGTTACAATCTCTTACTCATATAAATAACATCGTCCATAGGATTATGATAATACGGCTCGCATTCAACAAAGCCATGCTTCTTATACAAAAGGATCGCTGCTTGCAACGGTTCAATTGTATCTAGCACCATTTCTTTATATCCAGAGGCCATAGCATGGTCCATAATACATTCAATTAGACGATTATCGAGAACATAATCATGATTGATCCACTGCGTATACTCTTAAGTTAACGCATTTACTTATTTTCAATTCAGTTTGCTATCAACTATTTTAATCATATAAACACCGATGGACTAATAACGGTACTCTTCCAATCTTTATCATTAGATTTTTTTAGGTACTTTAAACTTCTCGTTAACAAAGAACATTTTACCTTTACATATGAGACAGGTTTTATTTGTATAAAATAACTCGTAATTCATACCCTCTGACAAACGAATCCGGTAATTTATACTTATATTTTTATAACTCTTATCCTTAATCACACTCTATAAATCATTTATAAATGTCAAAATATCTGATTTTTCTTTTTCCAACATATAATCAGTAATATCAATTGCTGGTTGGAAGATACTCATATTGCCTTCAAAATGATTAAATTCATTCAGCAGGGTTTTCTTCGTTGTAAGAAAAACCCTATTTTTTATATCATCTTTATTTGAACTATTTTCAGGAAAAGCTTTTGAGATTATTTGTCCAAGTTGTTTAGCTCCTCCCCTGCTTTCAGTATCTATATTATATTTTGATACCAATTTTTTCTCTATCAATAATCTTAAAAATAAGTAAGTAAAAGAATGTATTAATGTCCGATTTAATAGAGGATATTTCTCCTTATTAACAATTTCCTGTCCATCAAAGCTTTTCGCCAAAATATCATTAACATTCACTAGATAACTATTTGGAAGTATATCATCCTTATTTCCAAATAAGTCAATATAACACTTTGCTATATCAACTGTATCTGTTTTATATCCATGCATCAATTGAGTTAGTCTCTCTTTGACAGTCAGATTATTAATAACAGTTGAGTATCCACGCATAAAAGGAATTAACGAAATTAAAAATAATTCTGTGTTTCGTATATAATCAAAAATTTTTTCTCTAAATGTATTTAACAACTCATCAAGGTTAATAAGCATATCACGCTCATCAGAACGCAATGATATGAACCCATTTTCTTCTCCTTGTGTATTATTAAATAAATATAATCTAAAGCATTTTTTAAATTGCCCATCTAGAAGCCTTAGTAAGTCTATATTATGAGTTAAAATGATTCTCTTTTTATTATGTAGCATTTTAACTATTGCATAAGCTATTTTATTTTTATAAATAGAATCAAAGCTAGAAATAGGATCATCTAATATTACAATTGATTTATTAGAGTTTTTAGCTTTTAAAAATTCAAATGTTAGTGAAAGAAAATTTTGTTCGCCGGAACTTAATGGAAGGTCCTCTCGTTTAACCCCAATAAAATCTTCATTTTCCAATACAATTTTGATGTTTCTCTTATCATCTCTAATTATCTGTAGTGCCTTACTCATATTACTACTAATAATCTGCTCAATGTATAAAAAATCTTCTTCCGTAATATCTGGCTTCTGACTTATCATAGTTTGATATTCTTCATTTTTTATTTTTATGTCAGAACTTTTATAAATCTCCACTAATTCCTTTATTACTTTATTTGCAAATATATTTTTATACTCTTCTATAGATGCTTTAAGGTTTAAAACCTCATTTAAATCTCCTGTTTCAATCGCCTCTAGCATAATATCTTTTATTCTAAATGGATCTTCTTCTCTTATATCATGAATTATTTGTTCAACAATTTTTTTAGTTTTTGCATCTAATGTCTTTTTTATATCTTCTATATTTTTAGGTTTTTTATCTAACAAATTATTAGAATCAATTCCTTCTGAATCGCAAACTATACACTGTTGTTTATAATTAAAACGCGAAAGTATCCTTATTGCTTCTGTATTTTCCTCAACCTCCTTAATATGAGAATTGTTAGCCAATTTACAAGCATCTATCGATTCAATTTCAACAATAAGGGAATTATTTTCTGATAAATCAGAAATAACATAATCTAACTTTTCCTGTTCAAAATCAGGAATAGTAATTTCAGTATACTTATCTAATTCCGATATATACTTCTCAACACCAGTTTTAGAACCTTTAGATTTGTTATTCATAAAATCTTTGATTATATCTTGAATACTTGCCAAAGCAGAAAAGCACTCTATAGATTTACTACGCCCCGAAGATATATTGTAATTATTTTTTAAAATAGAAATACTAGCAACGCACAATCTATTATATTCATCATCTATATACTTCTGTAGTTCAAATTCTTTTCTTATATTATCGCCCAGCAAAAAATCTTTTGTTTCCCCTTGTATGATATTTCTGTTATTTTGATCATTAATCACAAAGAATTGCGATCCATCTGTATATGATTTATCTCCATAAGTATACTTCACATTTGTTCCAGCCTCAGATGATAAGACCTTCACCAAACTTGTCTTACCAGTTCCATTAGGACCATAAAGTACCGCAATTTGGTCTTTAGAAAAATCTATTTCATTATTTTTAACAAAATTTTGATAATCTTCTCCAAAAATATCCTTATTTTTAATTTCCTCAAAAATAATTTTTTCCATTTTATTCTCCCCAGACTGATGTATTAGAACAAACTATCCTATGTAAATGACAATATAAGAATACAAAATAACATCTCTAAATAACTATTTATATATCACGTAAAAATTCCGCCTCTTAGAATTACTCACTAAATTATATAACCTTCCTATTAATCTTTTCTACAAATAAATGCTATTCTCCTCTATCATTTATTCTAATAATTGCTTCTAATCTTCCCTTCTGTCACATTTAACTGTTTACTACAATCTACTTACAAAAAGCCAACAAAGTTAGCACTTTGTTGGCTTAAAAATTTCATACCTATCTTACTTCCCTATATTATCAGCAACCAGGGATAACGGTTTCTCTGTTGGCATCGGATAGGAATAAACTTTGTGTTCTTTTTCCATATCATAATTATCCGTCCATAACTCACATTGTGTTATTACAGTCTGAACTGCATCATCCATTCCTTCTGGAGGGTATTTATGCTTTTTCAAAAGTTTTTTTATGATCATACGCATTTTGGCTCTTGCTGATTCACGTTTTTGCCAGTCTATTGTCCTATTTTTACGAAGTGTATCCGCCAATTCTTTCGTTATAGAAATCAGTTCTTCATTTTCATAAAAGTCTTTAATAGCCTGTGGTTTAACTAATGCATCATAAAAAGCCAACTCATCTGCTGTTAATCCAAGTTTTTCCCCTTCTTGTTTATCAGCTGCAATTTGTTTTGCCAATTTTAACATCTCAGCAATAACTTCTTCATTAGTTAGCATCCCATTTAAATACGCATTGAGAGAGCGTTGCATAATTTCACTAAATTTCTCAGACTTTACTACATTCGTTCTACGATAAACAGAAACTTGGTTGGAAATTAATCTTTTCAACAATTCAATTGCAAGATTCTTTTCCTTCATATTAGCAACATCTTGCAAGAATTTAGGATCAAATAAAGAGAACTCTTCTTTAATGTCAGAGAATAAATTAATTACACCATCACTCTTAATACTATGTTTTAAAAGTTCGTTTATTCTTGCGTTCATCTCTGGTAATGAAATCTTTTTACCAACGCCAGTATTAGTAAGTCTCAAAACAAGTACACGAACAGCTTCAAAGAATGCTGCTTCAAATCTATCGTCTTCATTAACTAACGACGAACAAAGAGAGAGGGCTTGATGAAGCATAAGGGATTCTTTTACAAATACCTCCTTATCCTCTGCCCGCTCTTTATCCATAATGAAATTCACTGCACCACTAATAGTTTTAGCTCTTTCAAGATCCGTACCACTTTTAAATTTAGAATAATCATATCCATGGAATATATCACGGCATATAGACAATTTTTCTAAGAATTTAGGATATGCGACCATAGAAACATCGGTGTCACCATAATTCTTTTTATCACGAGATGTATAATCGTTCATCGCCTGCTTCAAAGCAGTAGCAATACCCACATAATCAACAATAAGCCCGCCTTCTTTATCACGGAATACACGATTAACACGAGCAATAGCTTGCATTAGATTATGTCCAGTCATAGGCTTGTAAATATACATGGTAGCAAGAGAAGGAACATCAAAACCCGTTAGCCACATATCAACTACTATAGCAATTTTTAAAGGGCTATTATTATCCTTAAATTTCTTAGCAAGTTCGTTTTTATAATGCTTATTGCCAATAATTTGTCGCCACTCTTCTGGATCATTATTACCAGAAGTCATGACTACAGCAACTTTTTCTTCCCAATTTGGTCGAAGCTCTAGAATACGTTTATAGATTTTCATGGCAATAGAGCGAGAATAGGCAACAATCATTGCCTTACCGGTAAGTAAATACGCCCTATTATTTTCATAGTGATCAAGAATATCATGCACAAGAGAATCTAGAGTATTATCATTACCAAGAATGGCTTCCATCTGCCCTAGCTCATGTTTGCTTTTCTCTATAACTTCACTATCTGCATTCAAAGACATCAAATCATATTCAGCATCAATCAACCTCAATGTGGCTTGATCAAGATTCAATCTGATAACACGACTTTCATAGTAAACAGGTCGTGTTGCACCATCTTCAACAGACTGCGTCATATCATAGATATCGATATAATCGCCAAAGACCTCCCGCGTACTACGGTCTTTTGAAGAAATAGGTGTTCCTGTAAAACCAATATATGTAGCATTAGGCAATGTATTACGAATAAGTCTGGCTGTACCAATAACGCGTTTTGCTACTTCCTCACCAGATTCATTCTTTGTAATCTTAATTTTTTCAGCAAGCCCATATTGCCCTCTATGTGCTTCATCTGCCATAACTATAATATTATGACGTTCAGATAAAGGTTCATCCGATTCCTCAAACTTTTGCATCGTAGTGAAAATAATACCATTTGCCTGTCTCCCAGCAAGTAAGGTTTTAAGATTTTCTCTACTTTCTGCTTGTAACGGCTCTTGTCGTAAAAAGTCTTTACACTTTACAAACTGACTATAGAGTTGATCATCAAGGTCATTTCTATCAGTAAGAACAACAATAGTAGGGCTATCTAGAGCCTCCTGCAACAAATGGGCATAGAATACCATTGAAAGAGACTTACCACTACCTTGAGTATGCCAAAAAACTCCACCCTTACCATCAGTAACAGTAGCGTGCTTAGTCGATTCAATAGCCTTTTTCACTGCAAAATACTGATGATATCCAGCAAGAATTTTATAGCTATTTATTCCTTCATTTGAGAAACAAATAAAGTTCTTAATAATATCAAGTAATCGTTCTTTTTGGAATATTCCCTCAAAGAATGTATCAAACTGTGCATATTGGGTATTCTCATAATTACCGTCTTTTGTTTTCCATTCCATAAAACGGTCTTCACCTGAAGTAATTGTTCCCGCTTTAGAAATCAACTGATCACTCATAACACAAATAGCATTATAAATGAACATTGATGGAATCTCTTGCATATAGTTGCGAAGCTGTCTATATGCCTCAGAAGCATCTGTTTCTTCACGAGAAGGAGACTTAAGTTCCATTAATACTATTGGTAGACCATTTAGAAATAGAATGAGATCAGGGCGTTTATTACTGTTCTCAATGAAAGTCCATTGGTTAGCTACAACAAATGAATTATTTTCAGGGTTCTTATAATCTACAAGATAAACAATTGAAGAACGTTCTTCTCCATCAACAAAATACCTTACAGGAATACCATTCTGTAAGTAGTCCATAAAGATGGCATTCTTCTGTACAAGCTCCCCATTTTCAAAGTTTTTAAGTTTAAATAATGCATCCTGAATCGCATCATTAGTTGCACCATGATTTATACGAAATAAAGAATCAATTAAAACATCTTCATAAAAGGGACTATAAAAATCTCTTTCTATATCTGGGCCATACACATATTCATACTTTAAATCATTTTGAAATAATTCAATTAATGATTTTTCATAATCTTCCTCTCGAAAAAAATTTAGCATTATTTTACTCTCCACTTATTCCTTGTTATTAGTTATTATTTGCCTCTAAAATGCTATCAGCATTTTTATATTATTATAATTACAAAAATGATTTTCACTAAAAGTAATTCTTATGATACTAAAAAACTAAACAATAATTTAGAGCAGCAAGCAGAAGCTCTTTTTCATTCATTATTTGTTGAGGATGTCAATCCAATATGGAAAGAGGGTGTGCTTTCTGACCTTGGAACTGTTGTTGCCGGTGGAACCCCATCCAAAACAAAGCCTGAATATTACTCCAGAAAAGGCATAGCATGGATTACTCCAAAGGATTTATCTCTTAACAAGTCAAAATTTATTTCTCACGGTGAAATTGATATTTCAGAATTAGGATTTTCCAAGAGTAGTGCAATCAAAATGCCAACTGGAACAGTTCTGTTTAGTTCCAGAGCACCTATTGGGTACATTGCCATTGCTGCCAACGAAGTAACAACTAATCAGGGATTCAAATCGGTAGTTCCAAATGAAAATGTTGGTACAGCTTTTATGTATTATCTTCTGAGATTTTTATTGCCGACCATCGAGGGAATGGCTTCGGGTTCAACCTTTAAGGAAATATCAGGTGCAGGGATGAAATCTGTCCCTGTTGTAATTCCCGATAACGAGACTATCGATAAATTCAATGCCTTTTGTACTCCAATCTTCCAGCAGCAGGAAGTGCTTGAAGCAGAAAACTCACGACTTGTTGATATTAGAGATGCATTATTACCTAAGTTGATGGCTGGCGATCTGGATGTTTCAGGCATAGAACTTTAAGCCACTAAATTATTGTTTATTTTATTATTCTGTACTATTTTCTCATCTATTGATCTAAGAATAGATACAATCTTTTCTTGTGTTTTTCTATCAGGTAGAAGAAACTCCAAGTTTTCAATGTCTGAAGGCTTAATAGAGGGATATGCAGACACACTTTGTTCTGCAATACTTTGTAAATATTCTGTAATTTCCTGTTGTGTCAAAACATAATAAATATATTCAGGAACAGCCTTATCAAAGTCAATATCAATTACCGCAAATCCTGATGATACTAAAAAATTCTCAGGTTGATTTTTTATAATTCCATAGTGCAACTGATTTGGTCTTACGGTTGAGTAAATAATACTATTAAATCTTACTTTTCTTTTTGCTCTACTTGGCAACTTATTCATTGAAGTGTTGATATATTGTATTTCATCAACTTGATTCATCGTAATATTTCCAGTATCCAAATAGTTTACAAATTTCCAATCTTCTTTTGATGAATAAGTACTTTGATTTGTTGAAGCTATATTACCAAGTCTAACTGTCTGCCATTCAACCATATCCACTTTCCTCTCTATCCAATATATTTACGGTGTGCAATTTTTACATTACTCTGCTTCACCATTGCGTACTGCAATGTCGTATCTATCTTTCTATGTCCCAATAGCTGTTGCAGTTGCTCAATAGGCATGCCTTTATCTATTGCCATAGTTGCTAGAGTCCTCCGAAATTTATGTGGATGTACCTTAAGTATTCCTAATTTCTTTCCTAAGTTTCTTAATCTTGCTTCTATACCACCGATTTGTAAACGTGGATGAGGAGCTTTTAATGACACAAATAAAGCCAGATTATCATCATTTCTACTTCTTAAATAATTCTGCAAATGTATTTTTGTTCGTGCATCAAAGTAGACTATTCTTTCCTTATTCCCTTTACCAAACACAATACACTCTCTCTCATTAAAATCAATGTCATTTCTATTAAGTAAAACCATTTCCCCAACACGCATTCCTGTTGATGCCAGCATATCAATGATAGCTAAATCTCTTAATTCAGTGCAATTATCCCTCAAAAGCTCCATTGCTTCATCAGAGTAAGTTTCCTTAACACTTGTTCCAGGCCTTATCTTATGTATTCGTCGAACAGGACTTTTTAATATATAATCCTCCTCTTCAAGCCAAGAAAAGAAGCTTGAAAGAATACGACGAATATTATCAATTGTAATTTTACTAGATTTATTTTGTTCCTGATATTTAATCAAATAATTTCTTATATCATCAGTGTCAATATGTTTTACACTTTTACAAATAGTATTAACCATACGTTCAATAGTTGCTTTATAGTATTTGAGAGATTTATCAGAACAGCCCTCAATTCGTTTAGCTACCAAAAATAGTTCTAAATAATTGCGTTTTAAATTATTTTCTTGTTGCTGACTTTCCACAACATCATATCTTATAAAGGTATTATGTAATACTTCTTGTAACTTTGCGCACTGTACATTATTTAGGAATGGTAACATTTCTTGAAGAATATCTTTAATTAAATTTTGTTTCATAGTCAATTCTCCTTTTATAAATTACTAGAGAACGACTATGGGGTGGAAGTCCCTAAAAAACAATTCCATCCACCCATAGAATATAAGTCATATTTAAGCGCTAAACAATAATTTAGTAGCTTAATTTTTTATCTTAGAGACATCCAATTCACCTGACATCAGTTGTGGTAAGAGAGCATCTCTGAGCTGGACAAGCTTTTTATTTTCAATACTGTTATTTACTATACGTTCGAGCATCGGTGTTGTAATCTCACCAAACTGATCAAGCGTTTTTCTGTCGGGAAGGACTATTTCAAAGGCATCATAATCCTTTTTGCCGATATGAATAACTGTCGTGGCGACCTGTGTTTGTTCAATTACATTGAGCAACGGCTTAATGGTATAGAGCATAAAAGCCTTATCTGAAGGCAGCTTACTCTCGAATATACATACTCGTTGATTAAGCCAAGCTTCAGAGTTTCCCCAGATATATGGCCTAAACTCTCCATCCATACCAACAACGATGTCGCCCGGCTGTATGAGGTGCCCTTTAGGATGAATCTCAGTAGTATACGTTACGAAGGTCTGCTCCTTTAAATCGCGTATACGGATAATTGGATTTCCGAGACCTTCAGTATTAAAGAGTTTTGATGCAAATGGAGCACCATAAATGATGTTGGCAATTGAGTAAATATCAGCTTTTATCCAGTTTGAAGGTTTTGCATCTCCAAAAGGAGCATAATCGATAAACCATGAACGGTGCAAGGCCTCCATCTGCTCCTGTAAATTATTGTTTATCGAAGTATTGATTTGAATTTTATCGTCAATAGGCTTTAACACATCCACAATTTTTTTTTGCATTGTCAACGATGGTACTAATACACTCATTCTTTTTATATCAGCTATCGTGACATGACCTAATCCAGTAGTTTGCTTATTACTTGCAATTTGAGTAAACCAAGGCTTAAGATATTTCATCAAGAAATAGAAATAATCCCTATCAACTATTTCCTCATTGGGAGTTACTTTAAAAATATGCTGATTCAACCAACCTTCCTGTAATTGAAACTTAAAAATATCTATAGATGTTTGCGGATTTCCAGACCAAGAAAAGAGTAAATCTTCTTTTTTTAAATGAACATCGTCTGAAAATATCTGCTTGGTATACGATGTGTTTCCACTTATACCATTATTCAGCTCAGCAATTTTTATTACAGGAACACCAGTATCCGAGAAATGGATTTTTTTGAATGCAAGTCCATTTTTCCATAAGGCTAAATCATATAGTGGATATCTTTTACCGTTCAATTTTGAATAAATATTATATAGCGTACTTTCTTCAAATCTCATATCCTATCGCCCCCAACTTCCTTCTGATTTCGTCTTCTAATTTGTGGGACTTTTCAAACATGTCTGAAAGCTCCGAAGTCAATCTTGTCATTTTTTCTTCAAATGGTTCTCCATCACCTTCTTGTTCTTCAATGCCTACATACCGCCCCGGAGTTAATAAATAATCTTGTTTTGCAATATCTTCTATTGTAGCAATAGCGGAAAAGCCTTTTTTCTCTACTAGCATTCCACTTTGAAACTCTTCAAAGGTTTTTACTAATAAATCAATATCTCCAAGGCTTCCATCTTCCTGTATCCCTTCTGTAAAATCTCTATGTTTACGATCAACCATATATCCCATTTTTCTGGCATCAATAAATAGTGTCTTTCCTTTTTGCTTTTTGCACTTAGTAATAAACCACAAAGTTACAGGGATTGTTACACTATAAAATAACTGTGTAGGTAAAGCTACTATGCCTTCAATAAGATCGTCTTCTATTATTCTTCTTCTTATTTCTCCTTCCCCTGAAGATTGTGATGATAGTGCACCATTCGCTAAAACAAGACCTATTTTCCCATTTGGACCAAGATGATGAATCATATGTTGAATCCATGCATAGTTTGCATTACCTGCAGGCGGTAAACCATATTTCCAGCGGACATCATCCTTTAGCTTTTCCTGTCCCCAATTAGAGAGATTAAACGGCGGATTTGCCATAATAAAATCGGCTTTTAATGTTTTATGTAAGTCATTAAAGAATGTATCTGCCTGATATGGACCAAAGTTTGCATCGATACCACGAATTGCCATATTCATTTTTGCCATCTTCCAAGTGTCAGCATTAGATTCTTGACCATAAACAGAGATAGTTCCTCGGTTACCACTATGAGCTTGTACAAATTTCTCACTTTGCACAAACATGCCACCACTACCACAACAAGGATCATATACACGACAATTATTAAATGGTTTTAAAATAGAGACAATAGTTTTAACGATACTTGACGGTGTATAAAACTCGCCACCCTTAGTACCTTCATAAGAGGCAAACTGAGCAATACAATATTCATATGTTCTTCCTAATAAATCCTTGCTCGCTTCGGTACCGTCCATTTTGACTTCATTAGTAAAAAGGTCAACAACTTCTCCGAGAACTCTTTTATCTAAATCAGGACTAGCATAATTCTTAGGTAACACATTTTTAAGTGTTGTATTCTCTTTTTCAATAGCTCTCATCGCATTATCAATAACAAGTCCAATTTCAGGTGTATGTGCAGCAGATGCAATTGTGCTCCACCGAGCTTCTTCTGGAACAAAGAAAATATTTTCTTCTGCATATGCATCTCTATCATTTTCAAAGCCGTCTCCTTCTTTTATAAGCTCTTCATAGCGTCTCTCAAAAGCACTCGATATGTAACGAAGAAATATTAACCCTACAATTACTTTTCGATATTCTGCAGCAGGAATATGCCCCCAAAGAACACAAGCCGCATCCCATATTTGTTTTTCAAACCCAATATCTGTATTGTTTTTTGCTGCCATAACTTATATACCATCCTCATTAAAACTTGCAAATCAAGATTGTTTTTATGAAATCCGTATAATCTAGTAAATATACTATAAATACTAATATTTTTTATTATAACATCTCAGATAATCAGAATATATCTTTAATTCATTTATTTTTCATAGTGTAATGACATATGACACTTTTATTACTGTAATCTCTAAGACTAAATATCTATTAACCAGTAAAAAATGATATAAAAAAGTCATCCAAAGATAATCTCTTTGGATGACTAAATTGTATTATATATTTTTATATGTTAGCTATATTAAGCAAACCATATTATTCCCACTCAATTGTAGCAGGTGGTTTAGATGTAATATCGTACACGATACGGTTAATGTGTTGTACTTCGTTTACGATACGACGGGAGATTGTGTCCAATACGTCGTAAGGGATGCGTGCCCAGTCAGCAGTCATAAAGTCTGTTGTCGTTACGCCACGCAATGCCAATGTGTAATCGTATGTACGGAAGTCACCCATAACGCCTACGGTACGTGTAGATGTTAATACTGCAAAGTATTGGTTAATGCTACGATCAAGGCCAGCTTTTGCAATTTCGTCACGGAAAATGTAGTCCGCATCACGTAAGATATCGAGTTTATCTTTCGTAATTTCGCCCATGACACGGATAGCAAGACCAGGACCTGGGAATGGTTGACGCCATACAAGGTAATCAGCTAAACCTAATTCAGAACCAAGTTCACGCACTTCGTCTTTGAAGAGGTTGCGCAATGGTTCGATAAGGCCTTTGAAGTCTACCACTGCAGGCAAGCCGCCAACGTTGTGGTGAGATTTAATAACTTCTGCTTCACCAGTACCGGACTCGATAACGTCAGGGTAGATTGTACCTTGTGCCAAGAAGTCAACAGAACCAATTTTACGGCCTTCGTCTTCGAATACGCGGATAAATTCTTCACCGATAGCTTTACGTTTTGCTTCTGGATCTTCAAGTCCAGCCAATTTATCTAAGAAACGTTTTTCAGCATCTACACGGATGAAATGCATGCCGGAATCTTTGAAAGCTGCTTCTACTTCGTCACCTTCGTTTTTACGCATTAAACCATGGTCAACAAAGATACAAGTCAATTGGTCGCCTACAGCTTTAGAAATAAGAGCTGCTGCAACGGAGCTATCTACACCGCCAGACAATGCCAACAATACTTTTCCGTCACCAACGGTTTTGCGGATGTCTTCAATGGCAGATTTTGCATAGTTTGCCATTGTCCATGTGCCTGTGAAGCCACATACTTCGTACAAGAAGTTGTGAAGCATTTCTTTACCATGTTCAGTGTGCAACACTTCTGCATGGTATTGCATAGCATATAGTTTACGTTCTGTATTTTGCATGGATGCAACAGGGCAATCCTTAGTATGTGCTACGATTTCAAAGCCTTCAGGAACCTTTGCTACATAGTCAACATGGGACATCCAAACAACTTGGTCTTCTTCCAAGCCTTTGAACAATGGAGATGTAGTGTCCACTTTAGTAGGTGTTTTACCGAATTCACGGTTATCCGCAGACTTAACTTCGCCACCCAATGTATGCGCCATAAATTGCATACCATAGCACATGCCAAGAATAGGAATACCAAGTTCAAAAATCTCTTTCTCAATTTTCGGAGAGTTTTCTTCATACACGCTATTAGGACCGCCTGTAAAGATGATACCTTGCGGTTTCAATTCCTTAATTTTTTCCAGCGCTTTGTTGTATGGATATACTTCGCAGTATACGTGATTTTCACGAACACGGCGCGCGATCAATTGATTATATTGACCACCAAAGTCAACAACAATTACAAATTCCTTGTTTTCCATGCCTTCCTCCATATGCATCTATTTGTGAAAGTATATTCACGATTTGTTATGCCCATACATTTCTGTACTGGGGGCGCGTTTTTCCGAACTAAACGCTAATTTTTCATTACATTTTATTATACCATAGGAAGTATAACGACTCCATATATTCCGTATGTAAATTATAAATAAGAATCCAATGTTCGGATTTCTAGTTATCACCCTTTTGGAGCCCTCCGTATGTAAGTCAATTTACTGACAATGTTGAAAGATTTCTAGCTATTACTTTTTAGGGGCCTCTCGCTTATACATTTTTACAGCCCCCACAGGACAGATGGAATAGCAATCACCACAACTGATACAGCCTTTCCCAATGATAAATCGAGTCTTACCTTCGGTGATGCATTGAACAGGACAATCCTCAGCACAAGCACCGCATTTAACGCAAGTATCGTCAATATTAAACTTTAGATTTCCCATTATACATCACCTCCTATGCATTCTTTATCTGTGCCAAACTTAACATTATCTACTTTTAAATAGTAGAATTCATATTTTAAATATATAAGATCACAAACATCACGCTAGCTCAAGAATATATTCAAAATATTTTAATACAAAAACAGCTATTATAAATTTAATTCAACAACAGTTATTATAATTATTTTTTCTTATTTAATTCACTATTATACGCAATAGCGGAATAGATTGCCTTTGCCACGCCTTGGTGGTTATTGTCTGTCGTTTCGTATCGTGCTACTTCTTTAATGTTCGGCTTGCTATTACCCATGGCTACACCAGCGCCCGCAAAGCGTAGCATAGATAGGTCGTTCTCGCTATCACCTAGTGTCATTACCTCGTCAGGACTTAAGCCCCAATGTTTCGCTAAGGCTTCTACGGCTGTGCCCTTTGTAGTATGAGGCAATACGAATTCTAAATTACCTTCACTAGAGAGCAGCACATCATAGAATCGTTCACGGCCTGTACCGTCATGGGATAGGCCTTGGTATTCATCGCGCAAGTCTTGCAAGATACGTTGACGCATTGGTTCATCACCGTAGAAGATTTGAATCTTCTCAGGCCCTT
>OKKG01000061.1_pt1 | contig 52457 bp, 55 predicted proteins | sample 1612731 | NCBI WGS metagenome assembly OKKG01 (sample SAMN04436816, study PRJEB24849) | human gut metagenome | biome: human gut; feature: NICU; material: stool | host: Homo sapiens | place: USA: Saint Louis, MO | collected 2011-05-09 | reverse complement strand
GGATGAAAATTTGCTTTAGTCAATCTTTACAGAAATGAAATAAAAAGCACCCCCAAAGAAAGATATGAAAACATCTAACTCTAGGAGTACTGCTCAGTTTTGAGCCTTTTTTTATTCATCAAAAAATCCGGATAAGTCCAAGCCTCCGAAGGGGTTGGTGGAGAAGTTCTCTTGCTCTTCAAGGAGGGTGCGGCCTTGATCAAATTCGAGGAATTGTTCGTAGACAAGGGCTGTCATGCGGGCATCCTCTAAGCTATCGTGTGATTTTCCTGCAACTCCCAGAAATGCTGCAACGGTGTGGAGTTGGAGATTTTTAATGCCATGAAGGTCAGATGGACGACGTTCGAAAGCCTCGTCAAAGACATCGACAGCGTACTGGTCTTCTAGATCCAAGCCATTTTCAAGTAGGGTGGGTAGGTCGCTCTTTTGGGCATTGTATCCGATCAAGGGCCGGTCTCCTACAAAGGCCTTGAATTCGTTGAGGACCTGTTCGAGTTGTGGGGCATTTTGGATCTTGTCCTGGGTAATGCCAGTCAGGCCGTTAATAAAGCTTTTTAGGGGCTTATCGGTGTAAACGTAGGAGTCGTAGTGATCGACTTCTTTACCGTTCGTAAAACGTACGGCAGACACCTGGATGATCTGATAGGCGCCTTCGTATTGGTTAAATTCGAGATCAAAGGCGATATAATCTTCTAATGCTTTCATGGGAAATCTCCTGTGGTAGAAAAGAAAAGGGACTGGTAGGATCCAGCCCCGGATTATCGACGGAAAACGCGTGCCCAGAAACCTTTGCTTTCTTGCTCTTGAACTTTTTCGTTGGCTTGTTCGAGTTCAAGTTTCAAGGTATCGCGGTCGTTCATTGCTTGTAAAGTCAATTGTTGTTGTTGGTCCAATTGCTTGTCTTTTTCAGCAATTTGAACGTCTTTCACGCGCAACTGTTCATCTTTCTTAGCGAGTTGCTCGTCTTTGGCTTTGAGTTGCTCGTAGAGACGGACGATTTCAGCATTTTTTTCATCTACCAAAATTTCCATCAATTCGCGTTGCTTCACATCATCGCTGACTGGCTCATCTTCAAAAATAGTTTTTTTGTAGATTTCTTCGAGCTTAATCAAGCCACTACGGGTTACAACGGTAACCCCTTTTTCGTTTTTTTGGGTATCTTCTGGAGCCAGCGCCTTGACACGGTTATTGACCGCCTGGCGGCTGACTCCTAAAATTTCAGCAATTTCGCTGACAGTTTTTTCAATCGCCATAACTTCCTCTAATATCTTTTTCTATGAAATACTCTATTAGATAGTAACATAAGTAGGCTAAGCTGTCAAATGAAGCAAAGAAAGGCTAAGCCTTGATACCACGATTAGTGGACCTCTGTCATTTCAGGAAGATGGAGGCTTGATTGTGCTAAGTCAATGGTGAGTTGGTAATCGGTTTGATCACGCACAGTGATTTCAAAGTCCGTTGTGTAAAGGACCAGGCGAAGGGTCGCTCCTTTTTCGAGCTTGTAGATGGTTGGTTGGAGATCAAAGTCAAATTCCATCCACTCGCCTGGCGTCACGTCCTCAACCTCTAAGAGATCATGACGATTTTGGAGGTTGAGATAACCTTTCGAAATGACTCGTTGGCCCGCTTCCTTAAATGGCAACTCGGTCAAGTTGTCTAGCATATGGTAGCGACCGTTATCCAGTGTACGGACCGATAAGACTGCAGGATAGGGTTGGAGGTATTTCTTGCTTCCAAGCTCTAAGAGTTGGGCTGAGAGAAGGCCTTTATTGGTGCTGGAGTGAAGTCGTAGGTGAAGGCGAGCTTTCCCGTTGAGGTGCAGGTCTTCTTCGATTGGAAGATCGATGGTTACCTGTTGGGCCTTGTCTTGGTAGAGATCGCTTAAGAAGGTCGGATAAGCCTTGCCATAGCGCTCGTAATCTTTTGTCTCGTAGCGGTTTTGGATGACTTTTTCACCGTCTCCCAGCGAGAAGGTCCGCTGACTTGTTTGATTGCCAAAATCATCCAAGGAAGTCCAACTTTGTTCTCCTGTATTGTCCTGCCAAATGACAGTTGGCAACTCATAGCTTGAATCGTAGCCCAGCAATTTTTTAGAGAGAAGGGCATTCATGCTCTCACGGAAGTCAATGGATTGCCAGTTGTTGAGGTAGACATGGGCACCATTGTGGTAGAAGAGGTGTTTCTTAATGCTTGCTGGAAGGGCTTGGAACATGTTAAAGACGTGAAGCGGTTTGACGTTCCAGTCTTGGGAACCATGGGTAAAGACCACCTCTGCCTTGACCCGATTTGCGTTTAAGAGATAATTTCGATCGTGCCAGAATTGGTTGTAGTCTCCAGAAGCGCGGTCCAGTTCTTTTTTGACGCGATCAAGATCGGCTTGGTGGGCCGCATTGTGGTGTAAATAATCCCCACCTAGAAGGTTGCGCGAGTAAGTCAATTCTGCAAGGGAGTCAAAATCTTCACCTGGATAGCCACCAGGACTTGTCACGAGACCATTTTCGCGGTAGTAGTTGTACCAAGAAGAGATCCCAGCCTCTGCTATGATGACTTCTAGACCATCCACACCCGTGGTCGCAAGACCGTTAGACATGGTTCCAAGGTAGGAGATCCCGGTGGTTGCGACCTTTCCGTTAGACCAATCGGCTGTGACTTGACGCTTGCGTGTATGATCTGTAAAGGCCCGGCAACGGCCATTGAGCCAATCGATGACATTCTTGTAGGCTTCGATTTGTTGGTAATTTCCATTAGTCATCAGCCCTTGTGAATCTTTTGTCCCCACTCCAGAGACGTAAAGATTGGCGTAGCCACGTGGAAGCAGGTAGTCATTGAGGGTATAGCTGGAATTGATATGGGTGAGAGTTTCTTCAGCTTCATCGACTAGCTCAGCTGAACCGACAGGATCCACCAATTCTAATTGAGGTACTTCTACTTGAATGGTATGAGGTTCTTTGACCTCGAGGTCGACATTCATATTGTAGAGGGCCTTGTCGCTGGCCTTATCGTTGGTCCCTTGGTGATAAGGACTTGCGGTCATAACAGCTGGAATCTTGCCTTCATAGCGAGGACGGATAATGCTGACCTTGACCAAGTCTGGCAGACCATCTTTGTCGGTATCGACCCGACTTTCCACATAGACGACCTCGCGGATGGCATCATGGCTCGTAAAGGTTGCGAGGCTCTTGCCGTTAAAATAGTGATACTGGTTATCTTCAGGAATCAAGCCATCGCTGACCAACTGATCGATGAGTAAATTTCCTTTTACTGTTCGAGTATTGAGAAGGTGATAGAGGTTTTCTACCAAGTTTCCATACTCAATCGGAAATTGGACTTCTTTCAAGAAGCTATCCGTATCTTCAAAATCAATAAAATAGCGGAAACCGAGTAATTGGAGGGCTACTGTGTAAAAAATGTTCGGAGACCATTCGCAGTCAGATTGGATATACGTTAAAAAGTCTGTTTTAGAATCCACCACTAGGTTAGAGAGGGGATAATCTGTATCTTTATAGGTGAAGTAAACCTTGCGGACAAACCATTCAAACAGTTCTTTTTCTGGGAGGTGGGTGGGAAGGTCAAACCCAATTTCTTTTAGTTCCTTAAGAATGTCTTTTTGGTCAACAGATAGATAGCTATATTGATTGTATTTCATAGACTGCTCCTTTTATCAGTTTCTTTTTTCTTTACTTCTTATATTATACTTGATAAAATAGTATTTGTCTAAAGACCTTTCGTCTATAAGGAGAAGGAATATTGAAAAAAATATCTTTTGAACAAGTTGCAAGAAGACGGACCTTATTGTTTGGGGTTCTTGCCGTCATTTTTGGGATTCTCATTTTTCGAAACGGCGTTGGTTTCACCAAATTTTCCTTGGATCTATTAGCCATTTACTTTTTAGTTGATGGACTAGGAAGCTTTCTTCTTCGCTTTTTGTTACGTAGCAAGTCTATTTCCTATAGCCACTCTATTTGGTTTATTTTTCTTTCACTTGCGTTGATCTGGTTGAATCGACTGAGTAGTCTGCCCGTAAACTTAGTTGTGATTTGTTTAGGGGCATATCAGTTGGGGAGTGCCATTGTCTATGGGATCACATTTTGGCTTTATAAGGCCAATCGGGTAAAAGGAGGCTGGCTCTATTTATGGGATGCGCTTTTAAACGGTGGGCTTGGTCTAGCAACTGTCTTGGAACCTGGTTCAGATGGGCACTTCCAATTTATCCTCTTGGGGGCTTATCTGGTCTTGTTGGGGATTTCTAATATTCGAGATGGTATTTTATTTGACAAAGACCAACAAGGCCAAGAGTTAAAACGTCGCTTTCGTATTAGCCTACCGGTTATCTTTGCAGCCTTTATCCCTGCTAAGGAGTTAAAACGGTTTAACCAGTTTCTTCAAAAAGGGAGCTCGGCGGGACACACAGGCCCTTATCGATTGGTGAAAAAAGAAGAAGAGGCAAGGGAATTAGAAATTTTGGTTCATACTTCTGACAGCAACTTATTTGGAGCGATTGGGCATGTAGATATTTGTTATCAGGGGAAGGTCATTTCTTACGGAAGTTACGATCCCTTTTCAGAGCGTCTATTTGGGACGATTGGGGATGGCGTACTGTTTAAAGTGGATAAGGAACCATACATCGAACTATGTAAAAAAGAGAGTCAAAAGACGCTGTTTGGCTACAGCCTATCCCTTACCGAAGAAGAGAATCAGGCAGTAGAGAAGCGTCTAGCTGAAATTGATCAGTTGTTAGAACCTTGGGATCCACCTAGGAGGTTACTGGAAGACGGTCAGCCGACCTACGCTTACAAATTGAAATATGATTTAGGGGCTGAGCTATATAAATTTACTTCTTCGCGTTTTAAATCTTACTTTGTTCTGTCTACTAATTGCTGCCTGTTAGCAGATTCCATTGTGGGACAGGCAGGAACGGCTGTATTAGATGTGCGTGGAGTGATTGCACCAGGGACCTATCAGGATTACTTAGAATACGAATTTGAAGCTCCAAACGGGCGGGTCCATACACGAACAGTATACTAAAAAAAGAAAGACAGATTTTTATTTTTGAAAAATCTGTCTTTTTTGCACAAGATTTCTTGTAAAAAGCCAGAAAATCTTTTACAATAAAAAGTGCTTGGAGGAAAGTATGACAGCAAATCAGATCGTAAGAGTGATCCCAGTCTTGAAAGTGAATAACCGAAATGTCAATCAACGCTTTTATGAAGAGACATTGGGAATGAAAGTATTAGTGGAAGAAGGAGCTCTCCTATCTTTAGGAGATGCCTCAAAAGTAGAGAAAATTGTCTTAGAAGAGTCACCGAGTATGCGTTCGCGTAAGGTCGAAGGTCCAAAGAAATTGGGTCGCATCGTGGTGAAAGTGGCACAAGCTCAAGAAATTGATTATTTGTTGGCCCGCCAGCCAGAAACAAGCGCCCTTTACCAAGGAGCTAATGGTCGCGCCTTTGAAGTTGTGTCTCCTCAAGGAGATACCATTTTCGTGCATGCTGAAGAAAATCTTGAAAGCCTAGAACCGTTGGAGAAAGCGCCTCTTGTTGACGTGCCAGAAGATTTCAAAGGTTTGACGAACTTTGATGTGGACTTTCTTGAGGTCAATGTGGCCGATTTTGCTGAGGCTGAGAAGTTCTATAGCAACTTGCCAGCTTTGGCCCACTTTATCCATTTGCAGGAAGCTCAAGGAGAAGATCTCCAAGTGGAGAACAAGGTGACTTGGGATTTGAGCATGATCAAGGTCGAATTGGCATCTTTTGATGTGGAAGTCGTGAAAGAACGCTTGGGAGAAACTGTCGATTTTGTGCACCGTAAGGGAACTTTCTTGATTGCCAAAGATCCAAGTCAGATTGAACTCTGGTTTGAAGCCAATCAAGATCAGGTCCATATTTCTTATGAAGAATAAGAATGGAGTGATGAGCGTGAATGCAATCATCGAAAAAATTACCGAACAAATCCAAGAAGGCATCTATCCAGGTGCCTCTCTTGCGCTTTACCGCAAGGGTCAGTGGAGTGAGCACTATCTGGGACTAGCGGATCCTGAAAAAGGAGAGTCAGTAGTGGCTGACCTGGTCTATGATTTGGCCAGTGTCAGTAAGGTCGTCGGAGTCGCTACCATCTGTGCTTTTTTGTATGCGAAAGGGGAGCTTCCGCTCGATCGTCCCTTTAAAGAGTTTTACCCGCGTTTTGCTCATGAGAAGACGACCATCCGGGAACTCTTGACCCATACTTCTGGGCTGGATCCTTTTATCCCCAACCGGGATCAATTGGATGCGAGACAGTTGAAAACAGCTCTTGAAAATTTGCAGTTGAAAGAAGACAAGAGTTTTCATTACACCGACGTCAATTTTCTTCTGCTGGGCTTTTGGTTAGAAGACAGGTTTCACCAGCCCTTGGATCGTTTATTTGAAGAGCTGATCTTTACACCTTGGAAGATGACAGAGACACGGTTTGGACCGGTCGAAAAGGCGGTGCCAACGGTCCGTGGCCTTGCTTCTGGAAGTGTTCATGATCCCAAAGCGAGAGTATTGGGCTGTCATGCGGGAAGTGCTGGACTTTTTTCAACTGTTGCTGATCTAGAGCGCTTCTTAGAGCATTATCTGAAGGATGATTTTGCGCGTGACTTGTCTCAGAATTTTGCGCGTGAAGAGGGCAAGACCCGCGCTCTCGGATGGAATCTAGAGGGTGACTGGTTGGATCATACGGGCTATACTGGAACCTTCATCATGTACAATCGAAAGAGGCAGGAAGCTGTGATCTTTTTGTCTAACCGGACCTATGAGAAGGACGAACGGGCCCAATGGATCTTAGACCGCAACTCTTTGATGGACTTGATCAAACAAGAATGTGAAAAATAGAAATGGATGGCTGGGATGACGGATCCCGGCCTTTTCTTGTCTGTCCATAAGAAGGAGCTCTTCTGGGTGATTCATTTTTGGACTCCGTCTTAGGTTGGATTTCCTTCAAAAGCATCGCTTTTTTGGCTGATTTATATTAAAATAGTAATGACCTTAGTAGAGCGAGATGAATATGCATAAAGAGATAGGCGTCGGAAAGGCGCATAGTAAAATTATCTTAATTGGAGAGCATGCGGTGGTTTATGGTTATCCGGCTATTGCCCTGCCACTCCATCATATCGAAGTGATCTGCCAGATCATCCCGGCAGACAGTCCATGGATTTTGTTTGAAGATGACACATTGTCCATGGCGGTTTTTGCGTCTCTTGAGCACCTCGGGATTCGTGAGGCCCGGATTCGCTGTCGGATTCAGTCTATGGTACCGGAAAAACGGGGGATGGGGTCCTCTGCGGCGGTCAGTATCGCAGCTATTCGTGCAGTTTTTGACTATTATCAAGAGGAGCTGGACGATGAGACCTTAGAAATCCTGGTCAATCGAGCAGAAACCATTGCCCATATGAATCCAAGCGGTCTGGATGCCAAGACTTGTCTGAGCGATCAAGCCATTAAATTCATCCGGAATGTCGGCTTTTACCCGTTAGAGCTGGGTATAAAAGCGAGTTTGGTGATTGCGGATACGGGGATTCACGGCAATACCCGTGAGGCGATTCAAAAGGTTGAAGCTAAAGGGCAGGAAGTTTTGTCCCATTTCCATGAGATTGGTCAGTTGACCCAGCAGGTAGAAGCGGCTCTGAAAGAAAAAGATCTCATTGGCCTTGGGCAGGCTCTTACAGCTTGTCATGACCACTTGAGAGCCGTTGGTGTCAGCTGTAAAGAAGCAGATCACCTGGTCGCCGTTGCCCTTGAAAATGGGGCCTTAGGGGCTAAAATGAGTGGGGGCGGTCTTGGAGGCTGTGTGATTGCCCTCGTCAAGGATTCTCGTGAAGCAGAAACCATTGCCCATGCATTAGAAAAAGAAGGAGCGCACCATACATGGATCGAAAACCTGTAAAGGCTAAGTCCTATGCCAATATCGCGATTATCAAATACTGGGGAAAAGAAGATGCCAAACAGATGGTTCCTTCGACCAGTTCGATTTCGTTGACCTTAGAGAATATGTATACAGAGACGAGTCTCTCTCCCTTGCCAGCAGATGCGACAGCGCATGAATTTTACATCGATGGGGAATTCCAACATCTAGCTGAGCAGGCCAAAATTGGAGCTGTCATTGATAGCCTCAAACCAGCAGAAGAAACCGTTTTTGTCCGGGTGGATACCAGCAACAATATGCCAACCGCAGCAGGCTTGTCCTCTAGCTCAAGCGGCCTCTCTGCTCTTGTCAAGGCCTGCAATCGGTATTATGATTTGGGCTTAACTCAGGAGGAATTAGCTCAAAAAGCCAAGTTTGCTTCGGGTTCCTCTTCACGGTCTTTCTTTGGTCCCTTAGCAGCCTGGGACAAAGAAAGTGGAGAGATTTATAAGGTCAAAACAGACCTGAAACTGGCTATGATTATGCTGGTTCTCAATGATAAGCAAAAGCCCGTTTCTAGCCGCGAAGGGATGAAACGCTGCATGGAAACCTCGACCAATTTCAAAGAATGGGTGGAGGAGTCTCGTCAAGATTACAAGGACATGCTGGGCTATCTAGCTGCCAATGAGTTTGAACGGGTCGGTCACTTGACAGAGCGCAATGCCCTCGCCATGCATGGAACGACCAGGACAGCCACTCCAGCCTTTAGCTACTTGACAGAAGAAAGCTACAAAGCCATGGACTATGTCCGTGAACTCCGTGCGGAAGGTCATGCTTGTTACTTTACCATGGATGCAGGGCCAAACGTTAAAGTTCTCTGTCTAGAAGAAGACTTGGAGCAGCTGGTGCCTTTATTTGACGCCCGCTATCGGACCATCGTATCTAAGACAAAGGACCCTCAAGATGAAGACTAAGTATCAGGTACAGACCGGAGGCAAGCTCTATCTAGCCGGAGAATACGCGGTGCTAACGCCTGGGTGTGGAGCCGTGATTCAGTTTATTCCCATTTATCTGTCAGCTACCATTCAAGAAGCTAACACTTACCAGTTGGTCTCAGATCTCTTTGGTTACAAGGTGGATTTGACCCCAAATAAGGACTACGCCTTGATTCAAGAGACTATCCAGCTCATGGAAGAATGGTTGAAAGATCAGGGAATAGCCCCGAAACCCCTTGATCTTCACCTTAGGGGGACACTGGGTGAAGAGGGGAAGAAGTATGGGATTGGTTCCAGCGGAAGTGTGGTTTTGCTCGTGATCAAGGCCATGGCCGCTCTGTATGAAATAGACCTAAGCCCCGATCTGCTTTTTCGACTAGCAGCAGTCGTCTTAGTGCAAAGAGGGGACAATGGTTCCATGGGTGATTTGGCTTGTATTGCCTACGAGGACTTGATTTATTACCAATCCTTTGATCGGGCTTGGTTGCCTGAAGTCTTGACTTTCCAGCCCCTCTCACAAGTTTTAGACCTGGATTGGAACTACCAGATCCGAGTGATTCAGCCAGCCATCTCTTATGATTTTCTGGTTGGTTGGACCAAGGAACCAGCGATTTCAAGTGATTTGATCCGCAAGGTCAAGGGGGCGATCAATGAAGCCTTTCTCAAGGAGAGTCAAACTGCAGTGAAGAATCTTGAAAAAGGCCTCCGTGAAGGAAAACAAAGGGAGATCGAGGCCAGTATCCAACGTGCAGATCAGAACCTAAAATCCTTAAACCATCTGATCTATACCCCAGCTCTAAAAAAGCTGCAAGAAGCGACAGAGGGCCTTTCTGCCTGTGCCAAATCCAGTGGTGCTGGAGGCGGCGACTGTGGAATCGCCCTTAGTTTTGACCCGGTTGAGACTCAGACCTTGATAGACCGCTGGAAGGAAAAGAATATTGAAGTCATTTACCAAGAAAGGATGGGAGATTCGTGAGCGAAAATCGAAAAGACCAGCATATTCACTATGCCTTAGAGCAAAGCTCCTCCTATAATAGCTTTGATGAGATCGAGCTAATTCACCGTTCCCTCCCACTTGTAGATCTAGCGGAGATTGATCTAACGACCCATTTCGCAGGCCGTGATTGGGAAGTCCCTTTTTATATCAATGCCATGACAGGCGGGAGTGAACGGGCCAAAGAGATCAATCAAAAGTTGGCAGCAGTAGCTGAAACTTGTGGGATTCTCTTTGTGACGGGCTCTTACAGTGCAGGGCTGAAGGATCCGAGCGATCAATCGTACGCTGTCAAAACAGATCACCCTCGTCTTCTGTTAGCGACCAATATTGGCCTCGATAAAGAGCCAGACTTGGGTTTACAAACGGTGGAAGAGCTGCACCCTCTCTTTCTTCAAGTTCATGTGAATCTGATGCAAGAGTTACTCATGCCAGAAGGGGAGCGGATTTTCCACACTTGGAAAGACCATCTCAAGAGCTATGGGCAGGCCTTTCCTGTGCCGGTAGTCCTGAAAGAAGTCGGCTTTGGTATGGATCCCAAAACAGTCCAGCTGGCACTAGAGGCTGGGATTAAAACAGTTGACATTTCTGGCCGTGGTGGCACTAGTTTTGCCTATATTGAGAATCGTCGTGGTGGCAATCGCGCTTATCTGGATGATTGGGGACAATCAACTGCGCAGTGTCTCTTACAGTTACAAGATCAGATAGATCAGGTTGAGATCCTCGCGAGTGGTGGCATCCGTCATCCCCTTGATATGGTCAAGGCCTTGGTCCTTGGAGCGCGTGGTGTAGGGCTTTCACGCGTTTTTCTTGAAATGGTAGAGACCAAGAGCATCGAAGAAGTGATTGCTATTGTCCAAGGATGGAAAGAAGACCTTAGATTACTCCTTTGTGCGCTCGGTTGTCAGAACCTAAAAGAGCTTCGAGAAGTCGACTATCTCCTCTATGGAAAATTATGGCAAGCTCAGCAACAGATAAAATGAAAGAGAGTGGGACAGAAATCGGTAATTCGTTAGAATTCGATTTCGTCGTCCCACCTCCGCACAGTTGAGTAGGGCTGTAAAAGCTGATGAAATCAGCGTAGTAGAGCCCACTCAACCACTGCGTCTTGCTTGACAATCCAAAAATAATTGAGAGGCTAGGACTTTTGTCCCAGCCTCTTATTTGACTTTTATCCTCTTAGCCCTTTGTATCTTACTACAATGGCCTCTTATTAGGCATACCCGCTTTTCTTGGATATTTATTGGGGGTTTCTTTTTTCTTTTCTACAAGAGTGATATAGCGTGGATCCCCATTTGGCAATTCATACTGTAGATTGTCTTCAACCTTGCTAAAGAGCAGGTTAAGGGCATTTTTGGCTTCTTCCAACTCTTCTGGAGCATTGCTGGCCTTGAGAGCAAGAAGTCGTCCTCCTACCTTCAGATAAGGGATGGTCAGTTCAGAGAGGACTTGCATACGGGCAACCGCGCGGGCAGTTACGATATCAAATTGGGCACGAAAGGCCTTGTCTTGCGCAAAGTCCTCGGCACGTCCATGGTAGAAATGAACCCCACTTAAGCCCAACTCTTCAGCCAGCAAGTGGAGAAAATTGATCCGCTTATTGAGGGAATCAATGATGGTCACATCCAGATCAGGGAAAAGGATCTTCATAGGAAGGCTGGGAAAGCCAGCGCCAGCTCCGATATCCAGGAGATGGATGGGTTGGTTTTCAATCAAGCCCTGTAAAATGGGTGCGATAGAATCATAAAAATGCTTGAGATAGACTTCGTCTTTTTCGGTGATGGCCGTAAGATTAATCTTCTCATTCCATTCCACGAGGAGCTCGAAATAGCGTTCGTATTGCTCTTTTTGGCGATCAGTTAATGGGAAGCCGAGATCGGCTAAACGGGCATAAAATTCTTCTGGTTTCATGCTATTATTTTACCACAAAATAAGGGAAATTTGATATACTGGTAGAAAGAAATGAAAGGAATTCAATAAAATGATTTGGATTATTCTTGGGATCATTGTGGTCCTTGTGTTGATTGTAGTAGGAGTTTACAACGGTTTAGTGAAAAGTCGGATGCAAACTCGCGAAGCTTGGAGTCAAATTGACGTGCAATTGAAACGTCGGAATGACTTGATTCCAAACTTGATCGAAACAGTAAAAGGCTACGCCAAGTACGAAGGGGATACCCTTGCTAAGGTCACTCAACTTCGCCAACAAGTGGCTCAAGCATCTTCACCTGCAGAAGCAATGGCAGCCAGTGATGCTCTTTCACGTCAAGTGGCAGGTATCTTTGCGGTGGCTGAAAACTACCCAGACTTGAAAGCTAACACCAACTTTATGCAGTTGCAAGAAGAATTGACCAACACAGAAAACAAAATTTCTTATGCTCGTCAATTGTATAACAGTGTAACAAGCAACTACAATGTCAAGTTGGAAACTTTCCCAACAAACGTGATTGCTGGAATGTTTGGCTTCAAACAGGCTGAATTCCTTCAAGTGCCTGAAGAAGAAAAAGCAGTACCAAAGGTAGACTTTAGCGGATTAGGAGACTAATATGCTATTTGACCAAATTGCAAGCAATAAAAGGAGAACCTGGATTCTCCTTATTGCTTTTTTCATACTCTTGGCTCTCATCGGAGCAGCCGTTGGCTACCTCTGGTTAGGCTCCTCCCTTGGTGGCGTCATCCTAGCTTTGATTATTGGTGGAATCTATGCCTTTAGCATGATTTTCCAATCAACTGAAGTTGTCATGCGAATGAACGGGGCGCGTGAGGTAACGGAAGAGCAAGCTCCTCAGCTCTACCATATTGTCCAAGATATGGCCATGGTAGCTCAGATCCCCATGCCTCGGGTCTATATTGTGGATGATCCGTCCATGAATGCATTTGCGACAGGGTCTAATCCTCAAAATGCTGCTGTTGCAGCAACGACAGGTCTTCTAGCTGTGATGAACCGTGAGGAATTGGAGGGAGTCATCGGACACGAAGTCAGCCATATTCGCAATTACGATATCCGCATCTCCACGATTGCGGTTGCCCTTGCCAGTGCCATCACCATGCTTTCTAGCATTGGTGGCCGGATGATGTGGTGGGGCGGGGGCCGTAGCCGGGACGATGATCGAGAAGGTAGCGGTGGTTTGGAGATTGTTATGTTGATCCTTTCCCTGCTTGCCATCGTTTTAGCGCCATTAGCAGCGACCTTGGTCCAGTTAGCCATTTCTCGTCAACGGGAGTTCCTAGCAGACGCTTCAAGTGTTGAATTGACGCGGAATCCTCAAGGGATGATCAATGCTTTGTTAAAGCTAGACAATAGCGAACCAATGCAACGACATGTCGATGATGCGAGCAGTGCTCTTTTTATCAACGATCCTAAAAAAGAATCCGGTTTGCAAAAACTCTTTTATACCCACCCACCCATTGCTGAGCGGGTGGCTCGCCTAAGAAAAATGTAAAAAAATCCACCATTAGTAGGATTGAGAGTGTGGGAAAACTGTTTTTCTTTATAAATCTAATAAATTCTATACAAATAAAAGAAATTTATTCTTTAGAATTATTAACTCATCTATTGAAACTTTCCGCTGTGAGAAAAGTGCTAGAAACACTATTGTTTCTAGCACTCGGGAGTTTTGGAACCTTGTGTCCAAAACTAAGTCATGGAACTTCGAAGAAGTTCGCTGACGTCCGTCCTCACCTAAGGAAAGTTTTTAAGATAACTTTGTCTTCAAGATCAATCCACCAAACGGTGGGTTTTTTATTTGGTAGTTAAGAGGAGGGTAGTGAAACCAAGGATGGCAAAGATCCCCCACGCTAGGGAAAGGCTCCAGATAGCTAGACTAGAAAAGAGAGCTGTCCCAAGTGGCATGGCAAAGCTGACCATCAGTCCCAAAAAGCTAGAGGTAGAAGCTAATTTTTCAGCGGGTAATTTGCTCATTAAAAGGCTGGAAACTTTTGGGTTGATTTTTGCTACAAGATAACCAAGGAAAGTGATGAGTAGAAGGGAAAGGAAATCCCAGTGCACCAGAATATTTGTGAGCCCAAGCATAGTCAGTCCACCTGTGATCCAAAGGAGGATATGGTGGAGCGATTGCTTGGAAAAATAGTCATGGGGTGTCAGGCTAGCCCAGACCATGCTTAAAATAGTCACTGCCTCTAAGATCAAGAGGGATTGGCTAAAGCTCAACTGAAAGAAGGGGGAGTGAAGCAGTTGTAAATTGTAGATACCTGAGATGGATCCCCCAAGGGCATTGATGAGAACCAATGAGAAGAGCAACTTGCCAAAGTGGTGAACCTCCTCATCTGAAAAAATACTTTTGGCGTTCTGGTACATCTCTTGGCATTCGTGTACCAAAGAATTCTTACTTTTGGGCTCAATGACGGGATCATGTGTCAGCTGCTTTTTTCTAATCAAGAGACAGGTAGAAGACAGGAGAAAAGTCACTGCATTGATCGAAGCGACCAGGGCAAAATTTTGATGGCTGATGGTTAGCAACCAAACTCCTAGAGCTTGTCCAGAAATCGAACAGACCATACTAAGTAGTTGGTTGAAGGAATAGGCTTCCATCAAATCCTCGTCGGGGATGTTCTTTTTCATGATGGGGAGTTGCAAGCCTCCGCGATAATCGCTCAAACAATCTGAAACAATGTTTAAAAAGCAAACAATCGAAAAGGCTAGGTAACCTGGAATCTTGGTCATGAGAGCAATAAGGATGAAGAGGATGGCTTGAAGATAGCCAATGCGGATCAACCAGTTAGCTTTTTTCTTCGTGCGGTCAGCCTTCATCCCGACAAAAATGGTAAAGAGGCTAGGAATAAACACAATGAGATTAGCAATTCCAACTGCTAGGCTCGGCTGTGGCATGCTGGCAGCAAAGACCACAAAGACCAGATTGTAGATGGCAGCACCCAGGGTATTTAAAAAGCGTGAAAGACTAAGTAAGGCAAAAATCTTATTACGGACTAAGAGTTTCATAAGCCTTCCTCCTTCTTTCTAGCGGCTGTCATAGATTCTTTTACGAATTGAAAAATCTGTTTGAAGAGGTCCATTTTCTCCTCTTCAGAGAGAGTGAGTTTCTGATCCTTCAGATAGACGCTGGTATGTGAGAGAAGAAAGCGGAGGAAGTGGCTTTTTAGTTTGGTTATCATGGGAAGAACCTTCTTTCTTTGCTTGATAGTCCTATTGTAAACCTAAAAAACAAGAAAAAATAAATGTTGCATATTTTCAACAAAAACTCACAGAACAGATCTGTGAGTTTTTTAGGTTTCTTTGATGAGTTCCTGCATGCCCTGCCTGTAGTAGCTGGCACTGTCCTTGCAATCAAGAATGGAGAGGACCTGAATGGCCTGTTCCATCTTTTCAAGACCAATTTCTTTCTCTCCCTTTCGATAGAGAAATTCTCCTTTGGCGTAGAGATAAACCGTCCGATGGTAGGCTTCATTTTCAGAGTAAAAGTGGTCCTTGATCAACTGATCAAAATAGATCGCGTCTTCAAATTCATTCGAACTAGTGGCCAGAAAGAAGCCATTGAGAAAAATAGAGTTAAGGGCAGGACGAGAGGAATCTAGGAGAAGTTTGAAATCCTCCCGTTGAACCAACTCCTCTGTGTATTGTCGATAAAGCTGACTAGAGAAAAGAGGAGAGGTCAGAGAGAACAGGTTCAATTCAAAATTTCCCCAGATCATGACAGAGAAGAGATAATCATGGAGGAAATCCAGTTCCTCTTGGCTAGCGGTGAGCTCCATCTCAGGATAGAAGCCAAGCATTTGGGCCTTGAGAATAATGCTGGCTAAGAAGTCTTCTTTTTTGTGATATTTCTGGTAGGCTTGCTGGTAGCTTTGGTACAAGGCTTGATCGTGTTCCAAGCTCATGTTTTCATAGTGCTCTTTCAACAATTTGGGAATAAAAGAGTGCTGATCGATTCCAGCTAGATGAGAGAACTCACTGAGGCTGGTTTTGATCTGTTGCAAAGCCTGAAAAAACCGTTGGGTCGTCAGGTCATTTTCCCCTCTTTCAAATCGAGATAACATGGAGCGCGAAAATTCGCCACCCGTAGCTTCCTCTAAAGAGATGTGACGACTTTCACGTATTTGCCGAAAAACTGCTCCGATTTCTTTCATGAATTCTCCTCTATCTAACATTGCTCAATGCCCTAGCCAGTGACCCTCTTTTGTCCAAGAGATGGTGGGACCTTGTGTACAACACCAATTGGCCTAGTTACTGTATCTTTTTCATGATTATAACAAATTTTTGAGGAGACTTCTTGGTTGAGGGGCAGCTTCATGATATACTAGTAGTATCTAGAAGATTTGAGGACAAAAGAATGAACCTATTTACACAAGAAATCCGTAAAAATCCTGAAGGACTAGCTTTTGATCAAGAGTTGGATTTGCTCAAGGAATTGCAAAAGCGTAATCCAGAAATTCTTGATTTAAAGAATGTGACAGCGACAGGACGAGTAGCCTATGATACAGGCCTCTATATCTTGGATTACCAGTTGAGCTACACCATCGTTTTGGCATCTAGCCGAAGCATGGAGCCTGTCGAGCTTCAAGAGAGCTATCCTGTAACAGAGGTGTTTGCGGAGGATGTACAGTCTGACGCAGATATCGAGGCCCTAGAGGAAGACTTGATCCTTCCAATCGAAGGCGGGAAGATTGACCTGAGTGAGAGTGTAGCAGATAATATTCTACTCAATATTCCTCTCAAGGTTCTCACTCCAGAAGAAGAGGCTGGACAAGGTTTTATCGAAGGCAATGATTGGAAAATCCTATCCGAAGAAGAATACCAAGCCGCTCAAGCGATCAAGAAAGAAGAAAACAGTCCTTTCGCTGGTCTAAATGGCTTGTTTGACGAAGAATAAGCTAGAGATTGCATTTGATAAATTTAGACATAAATACAGGTCTTTTCTTTGAGGAAAGGCCTTCTTTTGATATACTAGGATTAATAAACAACAGAGGGGAGACCTCTAAAAAGGAGAAAAAGTATGGATACTTTATTTATTCCAGGTTGGTTGATTACTGTTGTAATCGTAGCCATTCTTGTATTGATCTTGTTGGTCAAAGGGTATGTCAACGCTAAACCCAACGAAGTCGTGGTCATTACAGGTCTTCGAAAACAACGTCACTTGCGTGGGAAAGCTGGCTTTATGATTCCCTTTGTCGAACAACGCTCTTATCTTGATATTGAGCAATTCTCGACAGATGTTCGGACGTCAGAAGCAGTCCCAACACTGGACTTCATTAACGTCCGTGCCGATGCAGCTGTTAAATTAAAAATTGGTACAACCGATGAAATGATTGCCCGGGCTGCAGAAAACTTCTTGAACTGGAATACGACAGATATTTCCAATTCTGTCCAAGATGTCTTGGAAGGAAACCTGCGGGAAGTGATCGGTCAGATGGAACTCCGTAAGATGGTCAATGACCGTCAAGAGTTTGCCTCAAAAGTGCAGGACAACGTAGCACCAGACTTGGCTAAAATGGGTCTAGAAGTCATCGCCTTTACGGTTCAATCCTTCTCTGATGAAGGGGGAGTCATCGATAACCTCGGGATTGAAAATGTTGAAACCATTAAGAAAGATGCCTTGATTGCCAAAGCCAAAGCAGAACGCGAACGCAAGGAAGTCGAAGCAGAACAAGATAAATTGGCCAACGACAAACGTGTTGCAGCCGATCTTGAAATTGCGCAAAAACAAAACGAATTAAAACTCAAACAAGCAGCCCTCAAACAAGAAGCAGATATTGCCCAAGCAAAAGCAGATGCCGCTAAAGGGATTGAGGCAGAAGTGCAACGTCGTGAACAAGAGCGCGTGGCAGCTGAAGCCAATATCATGAAACAAGAAAAAGAAGCGGAAGTCAAAGAACGCGAAGTTAAGGTTCGTGAGCAAGAATTGGATGCCAACATCCGTAAGCAAGCCGAAGCTGAAAAGTATGCGCGTCAACAAGCAGCCGAAGCAGAATTGATCGAACGCCAACGCAAGGCAGAAGCAGAACTCTTCGAAACACAAAAAGAAGCCGAAGCTCGGAAAGCCCAAGCCGAAGCTGAGAAATTTGCTCAACTACAAGAGGCTGAAGCTATCGAAGCCAAAGGTCGTGCAGAAGCTGAAGCCATTCGCTTGAAACTAGAAGCTGAAGCGAAAGGTTTGGACCAAAAGGCCGAAGCAATGAAGAAAATGCAAGAAGCAGCCATTACTGAAATGGTCGTTGACAAGTTGCCTGAAATTGCGCGTGCTGTCGCTGAACCATTAACCAAGGTGGATAAAATCACCATGTATGGCGAAGGCAATGCTTCTAAGATGGTGGGCGATATTATGCAAAGTATCGACCAAGTCTCTCAAGGAGCTGGATTTGATATTCGTCAATTGCTAGCAGGAGCTCTTGGGGTCAATATGACGGTCAACAAACTCAAAGAAGGAGAACATCCGGTCATTGAAGCGGATGAATTAGCTTCAAAAGAAGATTAATGCCATTCATAAGGAAGTGTCTGAGAACTGTTTCTCGGGCACTTTTGTTTTTAAGATCAAATGACTTGCATGATCTTCTCGCTCTTGGAGAAGTGGGAAGCTATTTTCTGCTTTCATTTGATGTCAAAAAATGGTAGAATATAGGCAAACTATAAAGAGGAGTGTCACATGACTAAAGCAAACTTTGGTGTTGTTGGTATGGCCGTAATGGGTCGTAACCTTGCCCTTAATATCGAATCTCGTGGCTACACAGTTGCCATTTTTAACCGTAGTAAAGAAAAAACGGAAGATGTGATTGCTTGCCATCCTGATAAAAATTTTGTACCTAGCTATGATATCGAAAGCTTCGTAAACTCTATCGAAAAACCACGTCGTATCATGCTCATGGTTCAAGCAGGACCTGGTACAGATGCAACCATCCAAGCCCTTCTTCCACATTTGGATAAAGGCGATATCTTGATTGACGGAGGAAATACTTTCTACAAAGATACCATCCGTCGGAACGAAGAGTTGGCGAACTCAGGGATTAACTTTATCGGTACAGGTGTATCTGGTGGTGAAAAAGGTGCCCTTGAAGGTCCTTCTATCATGCCTGGTGGACAAAAAGAAGCATATGACTTGGTAGCTGACGTTCTTGAAGAAATCTCTGCAAAAGCGCCTGAAGATGGAAAACCATGTGTGACTTACATCGGTCCTGATGGAGCTGGTCACTACGTGAAAATGGTCCACAACGGGATCGAGTACGGGGATATGCAATTGATCGCAGAAAGCTATGACCTCATGCAACACTTGCTTGGCCTTTCTGCAGAAGACATGGCTGAAATCTTCACTGAATGGAACAAGGGTGAATTGGACAGCTACTTGATTGAAATCACAGCTGATATCTTGAAACGCAAAGACGATGAAGGTCAAGATGGACCAATCGTAGACTACATCTTGGACGCTGCAGGAAACAAAGGAACTGGTAAATGGACTAGCCAATCAGCGCTTGACCTTGGTGTACCATTGTCACTCATCACTGAGTCAGTATTTGCTCGTTACATCTCTGCCTACAAAGAAGAACGTGTACACGCTAGCAAGGTTCTTCCAAAACCAGCTGCATTCAAATTTGAAGGAGACAAGGCTGAGTTGATCGAAAAAATTCGTCAAGCCCTTTACTTCTCAAAAATCATCTCTTACGCACAAGGTTTTGCGCAATTGCGTGTTGCTTCTAAAGAAAACAACTGGAACTTGCCATTTGCGGACATCGCATCTATCTGGCGCGATGGATGTATCATCCGTTCTCGTTTCTTGCAAAAGATCACAGATGCTTACAACCGCGATGCAGATCTTGCTAACCTTCTATTGGATGAGTACTTCTTGGATGTCACTGCTAAGTACCAACAATCAGTTCGTGACATTGTAGCTCTTGCTGTTCAAGCAGGTGTACCTGTACCAACCTTCTCAGCAGCCATCACTTACTTCGATAGCTACCGTTCAGCGGATCTTCCAGCGAACTTGATCCAAGCACAACGTGACTACTTTGGTGCTCACACATATAAACGTAAAGACAAAGAAGGTACCTTCCACTATTCTTGGTACGACGAAAAATAATCTTGCTCTATGGTCAAACGAGTTCTACTAGTAGAAAATGAGAAGCAAATCGCTCGCTTCATTGATTTGGAACTTCAAAAAGAAGGGTACCAAGTTGATGTGGTCGAGGATGGAAAAGCGGGTCTGGCTTTGATTGCTGCGACCAAATATGATCTGATCTTGTTTAATTACGATTTGTCAGATATGTCTGGTGAAACATTCGCAGAGGAAATCAGTCGGATTCGCCCAGCTTCTGTTTTGATTGTTTTGGATAGCCGCGAAAAAATTGCTGAGCACAAAGAGAGTATTCAGCGCTTTGCTGTTTCCTATATGGTCAAACCCTTTATTATCAGCGATTTGGTAGATAAGATCACAGCCATTTTTAGAGGACGTGATTATATTGACCAACATTGTAGCCAGATGAAAATCCCAACGTCATACCGCAATTTGCGCATTGATGTGGAACACCATACCGTCTATCGTGGGAAAGACATGATTAGTTTGACCCGCAGAGAATACGACCTCTTGGCGACCTTGATGGGAAGCAAAGGAGTGGTGACACGAGATCAGTTATTGGAGAGTGTCTGGAAGTACGAGAGTACAGGTGAGACTAATATTGTTGACGTCTATATCCGGTATCTTCGTGGCAAAATTGATCTACCAGGTCAAAAAAGCTATATTAAGACCGTTCGTGGGATTGGCTATGCCATGCAAGACGCATTAGAATAAAATATTCGAACCCTTAGAGGGTTCGAATATTTTTATACTTCAAGGGAAACGTTTGCGTCGAAAAAGAATGAGTTTTAAAAAGAATTTGGCTTAAAAAAGATAAAAAAAGATAAAATTTGGAGAAAAAAATGAATGTAAGGCTTTACAAATTTTTAAAATATGGTATACTAGAAACAAATTAAGCGCAAACGTTTTCTTAAAACAAAGCCTTAAACAATATAAGGAGGTTGAATGATGAACAAAGGATCATTCAAAAGTTTATTTAGCTTTGAATTCTGGCAGAAGTTCGGTAAGGCCTTGATGGTCGTTATCGCTGTCATGCCAGCGGCTGGGTTGATGATTTCAATCGGGAAATCTATCCCTATGATCAACCCGAATTTATCTCCACTTGTTATTACAGGTGGAATTCTCGAACAAATCGGTTGGGGGGTTATCGGAAACCTTCACATCCTCTTTGCCCTTGCTATCGGTGGTAGCTGGGCCAAAGAACGTGCAGGAGGTGCCTTTGCAGCTGGTCTCTCTTTCATCTTAATTAACCGTATTACCGGTGCAGTTTTCGGAGTGACATCTGCAATGTTAGCTGATAAATCTGCAACGGTTCACACAATCTTCGGTGGATCGATTAAAGTTGCGGATTATTTCATCAGTGTTCTTGAAGCACCAGCCCTTAATATGGGGGTATTTGTAGGGATTATCTCAGGTTTCGTTGGAGCAACTGCCTTCAATAAATACTACAACTACCGTAAACTCCCAGAAGCCCTTTCTTTCTTCAACGGGAAACGCTTTGTACCATTCGTTGTTATCGTTCGTTCAGCTCTTACAGCCTTGGTTTTGTCAGCCTTGTGGCCAGTAGTTCAATCAGGAATTAATGGATTTGGTGTTTGGATCGCCAACTCACAATCAACAGCTCCAGTATTGGCACCATTCTTGTTTGGTACCTTGGAACGTCTTCTCTTGCCGTTTGGTCTTCACCACATGTTGACTATTCCAATCAACTATACTCAATTGGGTGGTAGCTACCAAGTTCTTACAGGTGCTGCCAAAGGAACAACTGTATTTGGACAAGATCCACTTTGGTTGGCTTGGGTAACAGACCTTGTTAACTTGAAGAAAGCTGATCCTAGCCAATACCAACACTTGCTTCATGCCTACACACCAGCTCGTTTCAAAGTTGGTCAAATGATCGGATCATTTGGTATTTTGATGGGGATCGTGGTTGCCATCTACCGCAATGTGGATCCAGATAAAAAAGAAAAATACAAAGGGATGCTTTTTGCAACTGCCCTTGCAACATTCTTGACAGGTGTAACAGAACCAATTGAATACATGTTCATGTTTATTGCTACACCATTGTACATCATCTATGCTCTTGTTCAAGGTGCTGCCTTTGCAATGGCTGACTTGGTTAACCTTCGTGTCCACTCATTCGGTTCAATCGAGTTCTTGACACGTACCCCAATGGCCATCAACGCTGGTTTGGCATTAGATATCTTTAACTTTGTATGGGTAACAGTCCTCTTTGCCTTTATCATGTACTTCATTGCTAACTTCATGATTAAGAAATTCAATTATGCAACTCCAGGACGTAACGGTAACTATGAACAAAATGATGATGCCCCTGCAGGAGATGGTGCAGCAGCAGGTGCTGCTACAAGCTCAGCAAGCTCACAAGTCATTAACATTATCAACTTACTTGGTGGACGTGCTAACATCGTCGACGTTGACGCATGTATGACTCGTCTTCGTGTAACCGTTAAGGACGCTGAAAAAGTCGGAACAGAAGAACAATGGAAAGCTGAAGGCGCTATGGGTCTTGTCATGAAAGGACAAGGGGTCCAAGCGATCTACGGACCTAAAGCTGACGTATTGAAATCTGATATCCAAGACGTTCTTGATTCAGGTGAAGTCATTCCTGAAACACTTCCTAGCCAAATGACAGCAGTTCAAAAGGCTGAAGCAACCTTTAAAGGGGTAACTGATGAAGTTAACTCTGTTGCAGATGGTGAAGTGATCAACATCGAAGATGTGAAAGATCCTGTATTCTCACAAAAAATGATGGGTGACGGATTTGCGGTTGAGCCTGAAAATGGCCACATCGTTTCACCAGTTGCTGGTAAAGTTACTAGTGTCTTCCCAACCAAACATGCCCTTGGTTTGGTAACAGATAATGGTTTGGAAGTCTTGGTTCACATCGGTCTAGATACTGTTAGTCTTGAAGGAAAACCATTTGAGGTTAAAGTTTCTGAAGGTCAAACAGTGGCTGCTGGAGACCTCTTGGTGGAAGCAGACCTTGATGCAATCCGTGCAGCTGGTCGTGAAACTTCAACAATTGTTGTCTTCACAAATGCAGATGCGATTAAATCCGTTAAGGTCGAACATACTGGTAAATTGGCAGCAAATGCGCCAGTTGCAACAGTAGAATTATAAGAGACGTCGGCAAAGAAAATGAGGTTGGGGCAGTGCACCCGGCCTCTTGCCGTTTCTTGATTTGGAGAGAAGGAGAAATCAGGGGATGAAATTTTTAACATTAAATTCCCATAGTTGGATGGAAGAGAATGCTCAGCAAAAATTTGAAACCCTCAAGGAACAAATTTTAGAAGCGCAATATGATGTGATCTGTTTCCAAGAGGTCAATCAAGAAATGGCCTCAGAAACAGTCGAAACAGATGAGTATTATCAAGCTTTGCCATCATCTGTAGCGATTCACAAGGATCACTTTGTTCGCGTATTGGTAGAAGAGTTAGCTGCTCATGGACTCCACTATTATTGGACTTGGGCCTACAACCATATTGGCTATGATCACCTCAATGAGGGTGTGGCCGTTCTTTCGCGTCAACCCTTGAAGGCGGATGAGATTTTGGTATCCAATATGGATGATCCAACGGACTACCATACTCGTCGAGTAGCCGTTGCCCATACAAGTGTAGATGGCAAAGAGATTGCTGTTGCCAGCGTCCATCTTTCTTGGTGGGACAAAGGTTTCCAATTTGAGTGGCCACGCATTGAGAACTACTTCAGCCAAGTAGGCAAACCCTTTATTCTAGCTGGTGATTTCAATAATCCTGCTGGTCAAGAAGGGTATGAGACGATTCTATCCAGTTCCCTTAAGCTTCAAGACAGCTTTATTGAAGCCAAAGAAACAAAGGGGACTTATACTGTAGGACCTGGAATCGATGGCTGGACGGACAATCAAGTTCCATTGCGAATCGATTACGTCTTTGCAAGTCCAGAATGGGACATCCAGCGTCTACATGTCATTTTTGATGGTCAAAATAAACCCCATGTCAGTGATCACTATGGCTTAGAAGCTGAATTATCGCTTTAATATAAATGGAGAGTCGAAAGGAAAACGATTTTATTCAATCGTCCTTCGACTCTTTTTTATGGATCAATGAGGAGCAAGCATAGAGGATTCTCCTGTTCTTCTGCTTTCTTTACGATTCAATTTATGGTAAAATGAAGTGTTAAAACAGTTTAAGGAGGTAGCAAATGCGTTGTCCAAAATGTGGTGGAAGTAAGTCTAGTGTGGTGGATAGTCGACAAGCTGAAGATGGGAACACCATCCGTCGTCGCAGGGAATGCGAAGAATGCCATTATCGCTTTACTACCTACGAACGAGTGGAAGAGCGGACCCTAGTGGTCGTCAAAAAAGATGGGACACGCGAGCAATTTTCTCGTGATAAAATCTTTAATGGTATTATCCGCTCAGCTCAAAAACGGCCGGTTTCTAGTGACGAAATCGAAGAAATTGTAAACCGGATCGAGCAAAAGGTTCGCAGCCAAAGTGATAATGAAATTAACAGTGAGTATATTGGTTCTTTGGTTATGGATGAGTTAGCAGATCTAGATGAGATTACCTATGTCCGTTTTGCAAGTGTTTACCGGAGTTTCAAGGATGTCGGTGAGTTAGAGACCCTCTTGAAACAAATTACGAAGGGAACCAAGAAGAAAAAGGAAAAATAGATGAAGCCCAATACGCCTTTCGCATTTTTAAAAAATAATCTTCTTCCACCGGCAGGGGCTGCATTGGAGCAGTATTACCTGCCTATTTTGGAGACGGAAACGGTAGCAGTTTATCGTTATCTGCTGGCCTCTTATGATCAGGGTGAAAAACAATATTTACTTGCTCAAATCCTCAATCACTTGAATATAGGATTTCCACAGTTGCTACTAGCCTTTGATCGTTTAATTGCCATGGGTTTGCTCGATCTCTATGAGGAAGAAGTTGGGATCACCATTCAGTTACATGCTCCTCTTGAGGCAGAACAATTTTTTTCAAATGCTGTTTTTAAACGCTTACTTGAAAAGAAAATTGGGGAAAAGGCCGTGGAGGATCTGCTCCCAGCACACTCTTTAGGGACTAGACGGCAAGTTTCCTTCTCGCAAGTCTTTGGACTAAATGTTGGGGAGGCGACCGTTCTTCCAAGCAAGAAACAGCAGTTTGATATGGAGATGTTTAAGCGAATGATGGGGCGTGATGGACTTCGTTTTGCGGATGAAGGAGAAGCAACCCTAGCCCTCTTTGCCATCGCAGAAGAGCAGCAATGGACCTGGTATGAAACCTATCTTTTAGCCAAAGAAACAGCTGTAGACCGGATTGTCTCTCCAAAGAGAATGAAGCAAAAGTTGGCTCAGGCTAGCCAGGAACGACCACGTATGTCCTATAGCCGTCAGGAAGAAACTATTCTGAGGGAAGCTAAGGCAAAATCCAGCCTACAATTTCTAGCGGAGATTAAGAAGGCGCGCAATGCGACCATTACGCAGAGCGAACGCAAGACTTTATCCAAGTTAGCTGATCTAGGCTTACTAGATGAGGTGATCAATATTATCTTATTGTTGACCTTTAACAAGACCCAGTCTGCTAATCTCAATGAAAAGTATGCTTTGAAGGTAGGAAATGATTTTTCTTATCAAGGGGTCAACAGTGCAGAACTAGCGATTTTAAAAGTTCGAGAACGCCAGGAGCAAGCTAAGGCTCAAGGAAACAAGGGGACGAGTCCTACATCAGCCAAGGGCAAGCACAGCAATGTTCCCAAGTGGAGTCAACCAAATTATCAAAATCAGACCAGTCAAGCAGAAAAGGTGGATCTTGCTAAAGAGAAACAACGCCTGTTAGAAAAACTGAATCAAGGAGGTGAGTAGATGGAAAGTGTAGGTCAAACCATGTCTCACATGAACCGTGCGCGTCAATTTAACTATGAGGATTTGGTCGCACAGATCTTGGCAGATCAAGAAGTTGCTGCCTTTATTAAGGACCAGTCTTTGTCTGAGCAAGAAATTCGACGTAGTATTTCAAAATTTAATCAATACATTAGTGAACGCAACCGTTTCTTATTGGGAGATTCGGATTATATTGCCAAAGGTTATAAGCCCATCCTCACCATGAATGAAGGCTATGCGGATGTCGCTTATGAGGAAACACCAGAGTTAATCGAAGCCCAAAAACGAGCTGCAATCAACCAACGTCTTAACTTGATCAATCTCCCTTCGACCTTGAAAGAAGCGAGTCTAGCCAAGGTAGAGCTCGATGATAAAGGACGTTTCGAGGCTTTTGAAGAATTAGCCAATTTTGTGGCCAACTATCCTGAATATCAAAAGGGGATCTACCTCTATGGTGATTTCGGAGTAGGAAAGAGCTACATGATGGCAGCTTTGGCTCATGATTTATCCGAAAAGCGCCAGGCTTCAACTACCCTACTTCATTTCCCAAGTTTTGCTATCGATGTCAAAAATGCCATCAGTTCGGGCTTGGTCAAAGAAACCGTCGATCAGGTGAAAAAAGCCGAAATTTTAATTCTTGATGATATCGGTGCGGAACAGATGTCAGCCTGGGTGCGAGATGAAATTTTACAGGTGATTCTGCAACACCGGATGCAGGAAAATCTCCCAACCTTCTTTACTTCTAACTTTAATTTTGAAGAGTTGGAGCGTCATTTTGCGGTTTCGCGCAATGGAGATGAAACATGGCAGGCCAAACGTGTCATGGAACGCGTGAAATTTTTAGCCAAGGAAATCCATTTGGAAGGAGTGAATCGCCGATGAATGAAACCATCCGTTTAATGAAATCTCATTTTTCTGTTCGCCGTTTTAAGGAAGAAGCCATCAAAGAAGCTGACCTCAAGGAAATCTTATCAGCTGGGCAGATGGCATCAAGTTGGAAAAACTTTCAGTCTTATTCTGTGATTGTGGTCAAAAGCAAGGAAAAGAAAGAAGCTCTTTACGACTTGCTTCCTCAAGAAGCGATTCGCCAATCAGACGTCTTTCTTCTCTTTGTTGGGGATTTAAACCGCGCTGAAAAAGCTGTCAAACTCCATGAGCAGGACTTCCATCCTGAAGGGGTGGACAACTTACTGATCACCTCAGTGGATGCGGCTCTAGCAGCTCAAAATACGCTATTGGCAGCTGAAAGTCTCGGCTATGGTGGAGTGATTATCGGCATGTTGCGCTACTGTTCAGAAGAAGTCGCAGCACTCTTCCGTCTGCCAGACTATACCTACCCTGTTTTTGGGATTGCTCTCGGAGTGCCCAACCAGCAGCATGCGGTGAAACCACGTTTGCCATTGGAGCAGGTTGCTTTTGAAGAAGAATACCAAGAACAAGACTCATCGGTCGTGACTGCCTATGACAAGGTTCAGGCAGATTATGCTGGAGCGCGTGTAACAGACAGCTGGAGCGAGCGCCTTGCAGCTCAATTTGGTCAACCTGAACAAGAAGAGACCAAAAAACTACTAGAAAAACACAAACTATTATGAAATGAAGAGAGGCGTTCTTGAACCGAAATCTCGCCTTTCATTAGAAAAGAGGAAATCATGGCCCTACCAACTATTGCGATTGTAGGCCGTCCCAATGTCGGAAAATCTACACTTTTTAACCGGATTGCCGGTGAGCGGATTTCCATCGTTGAGGATGTAGAAGGAGTCACTCGTGACCGCATTTATGCGACAGCTGAGTGGTTGAATCGAAAATTTAGTATCATTGATACAGGGGGAATTGATGACGTAGATGCCCCATTCATGGAGCAAATCAAGCATCAGGCAGAGATCGCTATGGACGAGGCAGATGTGATCGTCTTTGTTGTTTCTGGAAAAGAAGGGATCACGGATGCGGATGAATATGTCACTCGTATCTTGTATAAGACCCATAAACCGGTCATTCTTGCAGTCAACAAGGTGGATAACCCAGAGATGCGCAATGATATCTATGACTTTTATGCCTTGGGACTGGGTGAACCATTACCGGTCTCCTCTGTCCACGGGATCGGAACTGGGGATGTACTTGATGCCATCATTGAAAATCTTCCGAATGAAACAGAAGAAGAAAATCCAGATATCATCAAATTTAGCTTGATTGGTCGCCCAAATGTTGGGAAATCAAGCTTGATCAATGCGATCCTAGGAGAAGACCGGGTCATCGCAAGCCCTGTTGCAGGAACCACACGTGATGCCATCGATACCCATTTTACCGATGCAGATGGCCAAGAATTTACCATGATCGATACCGCTGGTATGCGCAAGTCAGGTAAAATCTATGAAAACACTGAGAAATATTCTGTCATGCGTGCCATGCGTGCCATCGACCGTTCAGATGTGGTTTTGATGGTCCTTAATGCCGAAGAAGGGATTCGGGAGTATGACAAGCGGATCGCTGGCTTTGCTCATGAAGCTGGTAAAGGTATGATCATTGTTGTCAACAAATGGGATACCATTGAAAAAGACAACCATACCATGAAACAGTGGGAAGATGACATTCGCGATCAATTCCAATACCTTTCTTATGCGCCGATTGTCTTTGTCTCTGCCCTGACCAAACAACGCTTGCACAAGTTGCCAGAGATGATCAAACAGATCAGTGAAAGTCAAAATACGCGGATTCCTTCAGCTGTCTTGAACGATGTGATTATGGATGCCATTGCCATTAATCCAACGCCGACCGACAAAGGAAAACGACTCAAGATCTTCTATGCGACACAAGTGGCAACCAAGCCGCCAACTTTTGTGGTCTTTGTTAACGAAGAAGAACTGATGCACTTCTCATACCTCCGTTTCTTGGAGAACCAAATTCGCAAGGCCTTTGTTTTTGAAGGAACTCCAATTCATTTGATTGCGCGAAAACGGAAGTAGGGAATACGAGACAAATGGATCAAAGTGGAGAAGGATATTTCAAATGATAAAATGCTCATTCTTCCAACTATGAAAACAACTAAAAGTAGCGCATAAGCGTTGCTTTTTTAATAAGCTGGTAAAATGAAGTGGAGGATAGTCAGATGCGTAGTATCATAGTCCGGATATGCTTTATTCCTTAGCTTTTTTTAAGGTTGAGAAGAGTAAACTCATGAACATCATGAGAGCTTTAGGTTTGTGTACTTATTATTTAAAATCTATCTGTATCTCTTGTTTCTCGGTTCGATCGTAAGCTTGGAGCTCTTGATCCTATTGCTGGGGATTTTATTAAAAAATAAGGTCGTGTTTTTTCTTTTCTCTATGAGCAATCGGGATTTTGCTATTCCCTTTGTTTAGCTATTTTATCAAACAGTTAACAGATAGATATTAGGGATAGCTGTTTGAACTGAGAGTGTTACGAAATCAGGTAAAAAACGGGCTAAAATCCTTTCAAGATGATAACTATTTTTTCTAATTTTTTTCTTAAATATGGTATAATAAAGGGATTAATCTAAGGTGGTAAACATGGCAAAATTAATTCCTGGGAAGGTTCGTTCACAAGGGAGCCTTCTCTATGAAGCTGGGAAAGTTTCCCTTCAGGAAGTAAAAGAAAAATACCTGTATTTTCGGGTGGAAGAAGAAAGCTTGCGGTACAGTTTGGACGACGATGCCGTTTTTTGTAGCTGTGCTTTCTTTCAAAAGAAAAAATTCTGTACGCATCTAGCAGCTGTGGAAGCTTTTTTGAAGAATGATGACAGTGGGAAAGCAGCTCTTGCAAGTCTTGAAGAAGACGCCACGGCGACTGAAGAAACGCAGGAGAAGGTCTCTTTTGGAAGTTTGTTTTTAGACCAGGTCCTTCCAAAAATAGAAAAGAAAGAAACACGCTATGTCTTATCAGCAGTTGGGCAGGAGGATGAATACTCTGGTCAATTCTTGTGGACCCTTCGCATTCGTCGCTTGCCAGACGAGCGTTCTTATGTGATCAGAGATGTGCTAGCTTTTTTGCAGACCCTTCAGAAAGAAGGCCACTTTGCAATTGGCAAAAGTTACTATGAACCCATTTCTTACTTAGAATTTGATGGGCCTAGTCAGGATGTGATCAATTTCCTACAAGGCTTGGTCACAGATAGTGGCTCGAAAGAGCAAGATTTCTTTCCCAATGCTGGGCGCCATCTTTATTTTCCACCGACTCTCTTTGAAGAAGCTGTAGAATTACTAATGAATTTGGATTCCTTCCTCTTGCAATACAGCATGTATGATTTTTCTGAAGTCTATTTTCAGGATGTCCATGGGGAGGAAGATCTCTTTCATTTTCAGGTGGAAGACCATGGTGATTTTTACGAATTGATCATTACCGAGCCACAAGTGAAGGTTGTCGAGTCTGCTGTTTACCTGTTTCGAAATGGTGTCTTCTATCACCTGACGCCCCAACAGCGAACCCTATGGAAGGCTATCCAAGATCTTCCAATGGATCAGGATCGCAAAAAACGCCTGCATTTTGATCCAACGGATCAGACCAAACTTTCCTATAGTTTAAAAGAGTTCAAAAAACTGGGGGAAATAACCGCACCGACCAGCTTTTTAATCCACGATTTCACTCCGGAATTTCATTTTGATCTAGCACAGGACCAGACTGTTTTACTGGATGTTGTCTTTCAATACCAGGATCGTGTGGTGACCACGCGTGAGGAACTCCTCAATCTTCCTTATTCCAGTGATTTCGATAAGGAGCAAGAAGTCTTTTCAACCATGCTAGCAGCAGGTTTTACAGACGACTTTTCTTCCCAAAGAAGTCCTTTATCAAGTGAGCAAATCTATCCATTCTTTCACCAACAGATCCCGACTTTTGAAGCCTTAGGAGAGGTTACCCTCTCTGATAGCCTTTTAGATCTTTATCAAGTGGAGCGTCCAAAAATTGATGTTAAAACCAATGGCAGTCTACTGGAGATCGGTTTTGACTTTGAAAGTGTGGATCCAGCCGAAGTGGACCAGGTCCTCAAAGCTCTAGTAGGGCAAAAAGACTATTTTGTCAGCCATACAGGGAAAGTTCTTGTCTTTGATGAAGAAACTAAGAAGATCAGTCGAGCCTTAGCAGATCTGCGGGTGAAAATGAGCAAGGGTGGGAAACTACAAGCCCGCCGGATTGCCGCTTATCAGCTATCTGATTTGTTGGCAGATCAAGACAATGTTCATTTTTCAGAAGAATTTCGAAATTTGGCTCACGATTTGACTCATCCAGAAGACTTCCAACTCCCTCAGATGACAATCCAAGCGACCCTAAGGGATTACCAAGAAACAGGGGTCAAATGGTTCTCCATGTTAAATCATTATGGTTTTGGTGGTATTTTAGCGGATGATATGGGGCTTGGGAAAACCCTGCAGACTATTTCCTTCTTGACCAGTGTTGCAAAAAAAGAAACTAAAATCTTGATTCTAGCTCCATCTAGCCTCATCTACAATTGGAAACAAGAATTTTCAAAATTCGCTCCTCAGATGGAAGTGGCCGTCGTCTATGGTCTCAAGCAGCACCGAGATGAACTCATCGCAACCAATCCACAGGTAGTTATCACTAGTTACGCGTCTTTCCGTCAAGATGTGGAGGAATACCAGAAGAATCAGTATGAGTACTTGATTCTAGATGAAGCCCAGGTCATGAAAAATGCCCAAACCAAGATTGCCCAACACTTACGTGGCTTTGAGGTTCCGCATGTGTTTGCCTTATCTGGGACACCGATTGAAAATCATGTGGGTGAACTCTGGTCTATTTTCCAAATTGTCCTTCCAGGGCTCTTCCCAGCTAAAAGAGAATTTCAAAAAATGAGTCCTGAGACTATTGCGCGTTTTGTCAAACCTTTCGTCATGAGACGGAAAAAAGATGAAGTGCTCCAAGAATTACCGGACTTAATTGAAACAACCTACCACAATGAGTTGGATGAAAGTCAAAAAACGATCTATTTGGCTCAATTAAAACAAATTCAAGATCGGGTTCGAACCTCTAGTGAGGAAGAACTAAATCGGAGCAAGGTGGAAATTCTCTCGGGTCTCATGCGTCTTCGCCAAATCTGTGATACCCCCGCCCTCTTTATGGAAGACTATCAGGGAGATAGTGGGAAATTGGAGAGTCTTCGAGATCTTTTGGGTCAAATCAAGGATGGCGAACACCGGGTTTTGATCTTTTCTCAATTTAGAGGCATGCTGGATATCCTAGAGCAGGAAATTGACCAGCTTGGCATGACCTCCTTTAAAATCACAGGTTCTACTCCCGCTAAAGATCGACAAGAAATGACCAATGCTTTTAATGCAGGTGAGCGCCATGCTTTTCTCATTTCTCTGAAGGCTGGAGGGGTCGGATTAAACCTCACTGGTGCCGATACGGTCATCTTAGTCGATTTGTGGTGGAATCCTGCAGTGGAAGACCAAGCTATTGGACGTGCCCATCGAATGGGACAGGAACAAAATGTTGAAGTTTATCGTATGATTACTCGTGGTACGATTGAAGAAAAAATCCAAGAACTACAAGCTTCCAAAAGACACTTGGTCTCAACGATTTTAGATGGAACGGAAACACGATCCAGTTTATCGGTTGAGGAAATTCGTGAGATTCTTGGAATTCAGTCAGAATAGCTTGAAAAATTCTGTGAATAGTTTATAATTAATGGAGTGTCGAAAGGAAGAAAGCATGACAGAAAAATATTTTCCTCAAGTAGGGGATAATGAGTTGATGTTAACAGAGATGCCCCACATGAACCTGTATGATGAAACAGACTTGATTAGTAACATTACAGGCGACTATGTGGATAAAAATTATTTGGAATGGCAACCGATTGCTGAAAATACCAACCCTAAGCACCCTTACCATCAACCACTAGAAGAGCCCCTACCGAAAAGACGGCCAGTAAGAAAACCTGATTTTAAAGAGCCGATTGATAAAAAAAGTCCTGCCAATCGTTATGCAGAGGAAGCGAGAGAGCGCGCGCGTGAGGATCTGAAAAAGAAACGCACAGCCCCCTATCTGACAACGGATCCAGCAGCTACTACAAGTAAGCGGAAAAAACCGTTTATTTCAGAACGGAAACCTGGCCAGCCAACGGCTCCCTTCCAAAAGGAAAACCCAGGCGAATTATTGAAATATAGCAAACGATTGCGACAAGATCAGTTGATCCTTGCAGAGTTCGAATCTGCAGGAGAACCAGAAGTGGCAGAACCGACTGAAAAGAAAAACAATTATGATTTCTTAAAGACTAGCCAAATATACAATAAAGATCAGCACAAGTTGAAACCACAGCCGATCAAACAAGAATTGGATTTAACCCATCTAGATCAAGAATAAGGAGAAAACATGTCTAATACATACCATTTTATTGGAATTAAAGGAGCAGGGATGAGTGCTTTAGCCCTCATGCTTCACCAAATGGGACATACGGTTCAAGGGTCAGATGTTGAGAAGTATTACTTTACGCAACGTGGCTTGGAACAAGCAGGAATTCAAATTTATCCATTTGATGTGAAAAATTTGGAAGGCGACAAGATCCTCATTGCCGGGAATGCTTTCCGTCCAGATAACAATGTGGAAATTGCTTATGCCGATGAGCATGGCCTAACCTATAAACGCTACCATGAATTCCTTGGTGAATTTATGCGTGATTTCGTCAGTATGGGAGTTGCCGGAGCACACGGGAAAACCTCAACAACAGGGATGCTTTCGCACGTCTTATCAAATATCACTGATACCAGTTATTTGATTGGTGACGGGACAGGTCGTGGCTCTGCAGCAGCCAAATACTTTGTCTTTGAATCAGATGAGTATGAACGCCACTTTATGCCTTACCATCCTGAATATAGCATCATCACCAATATTGACTTCGACCATCCAGACTATTTCACGAGCTTGGAAGATGTCTTTAATGCCTTTAACGATTATGCCAAACAAATCAGCAAAGGCCTCTTCATCTACGGAGAAGACAAAGAATTGCGTCGGATTACCTCATCAGCACCAATTTATTATTATGGTTTTGATAAGGAGACGAACGATTTTGTAGCAAGCAACTTGCTTCGCTCAACGACTGGTTCAACCTTCAACGTTCATTTCCGTGGAGAAGACTTGGGGCAATTCCATATCCCAACATTTGGTCGTCACAACATCATGAATGCCACAGCTGTCATTGGCTTGCTTTACATTGCAGGATTTGACTTAGATTTGGTCCGCGAGCATTTGAAGACCTTTGCTGGAGTGAAACGTCGCTTCACTGAAAAAGTAGTCAATGGAACAGTGATCATTGATGACTTTGCGCACCATCCAACGGAAATTATTGCAACCTTGGATGCGGCCCGTCAAAAATACCCAAGCAAAGAGATTGTGGCCATTTTCCAACCACATACCTTTACACGGACCATTGCCTTGTTAGATGAATTTGCTGAAGCCTTGAATCAAGCAGATGCTGTTTACTTGGCACAGATCTATGGTTCTGCACGGGAAGTCGATCACGGCGATGTGAAAGTTGAAGACTTGGAAGCAAAAATTGTCAAACGTTCAGCGATTATTACAGCTGAGAATGTTTCTCCTCTTCTTGACCATGACAATGCAGTCTATGTCTTTATGGGAGCAGGAGATATTCAAACCTATGAATACTCATTTGAGCGTTTATTATCTAGTTTGACACATAGTGTACAATAAGAGATGATTGAGTCTGGAATCGATTGGTTCCAGACTCAAATTTATCTGTCCGCTGAAGAATCATGAAATGAGGAGAGCAGGATGATGATTCGATCAATCACCCCAGCTGATCAAGAACAGCTGTTATTGCTAGAAGAAGAACTTCATGACAATGAAGGAAAGAAGCACAGGGCCACTCTTGAGGAAGCGCTAGGTTCGAAGGAAGCCATTTCTTTGCTTGCAGAGCAGGGTGGCGATACTGTGGCTTACTTGTTGGCGACAGAAGACCAGCATGTAAAGGGGGACCTCATCGTATTGCGATTAGCAGTGAGACCAACTTTTCAAGGTCAAGGATATGGTGCGATTCTGATTGCTGCTTTAAAAGATCTAGCTGTTCAAAAGGAAAAGAAAGCCATTTGGATCGATTGTTCAGAAGATTTACTTTCTTACTTTGCCCAGCAAGGATTTCGAGATGAAGCTGAGTCTGATCAAGGTGTCCATATGGTTTGGGTACGATAGAAAGAGTAAATGATGAAAGAAAAAATTCACATTAGACAAGCAGAGCTGCAGGATTTGGACGCTATCGAGCGCATTGAGCTTGAGAATTTTTCAGAAGAAGAAGCGATTGCGCGTGAGATTTTAAAAGAACACATTGAAAAGATTCAAGCGACTTTTCTTGTAGCAGAGTGCCAAGGTCAGATTTTAGGGTACTTAGAAGGACCTGTTAGACCGGAGCGCTATTTGATCGATTCCTCTTTTTCAAAGGTTGAAGATCTAAGCCATCTAGAACAGGGTTTTATTTCCATCACGAGTCTATCCATTGCCAAAGAAGCCCAAGGACTAGGGGTTGGAACCCTCTTGCTTGATGCGCTCAAAGAGATTGCGGTGAAAGATCATCGTCAAGGGATCAATCTGACCTGTCATGATTATTTGATTCCTTATTACGAGAAGCAAGGATTCACCAATGAAGGTCTTTCGAAATCCCAATATGCGGGTGAAGTTTGGTACAATCTGGTCTGGGAAAATGAAAACCTTGATTAAATAGGTATTTTGAAGAAGAAAGGCGATTTGTATTGCTTTTCTAAATCTTTTAAGATATAATATTAAGGATTATGATGAGGGAGGTCAATTATTTGACTGATAAATCACAAGACAGTGAGAAGTTATTAAGCTTCAAAGAGCAGATCCTCAGAGATTTAGAAGAGGCAAATGAGCAACTTCTAAAGATCGAAAAAGAGTATGATCTACCTGATCGAAGCATTGAAACCCCTTCTTCACTGAAAGAGGAGGAAGAAGCAACACCACCTCCAAAAGAAGAAGCTGTTGTGGCTTCCACAGAAATACCAGTGGAGCCAGAAAAGGCGACTCCTATTGTAGAAGAAAAGAGTGAGCTCACAAAGCCTGCTCCAAAAGAACCAAGTCAGGAACCGGTAGAGGAAAGCTTATCGCGCTCTTCTCGTAACCAGCGCCAACAAAAACAAAAGAAACAAAATAAAATCGCTAAGCGAATTGTGCGGACAGTGGTCAGCCTTTTGCTGATTGTGATCGTGGCTACAGGGATCTTTGCAGCGACCTATATCCATTCAGCTGTCAAGCCAATGGATAAAAATGCAACAGAATTCGTGACGGTTGAGATTCCAGCGGGTTCAAGTAATCGTGAGATTGGCGCGATCCTTGAGAAAAAAGGACTCGTGAAAAATGGTCAGTTCTTTAACTACTATACCAAGTTCAAGAACTATAGCAATTTCAAATCCGGTTATTTCAACCTTCAAAAGAGCATGGATTTAGAAACCATCATCCAAAAACTGCAGGAAGAGGGGACCAAAACTCCTCAGGCTCCAGTTCTTGGAAGGGTGACGATTCCAGAAGGCTATACGATCGATCAGATTGCGACGGCTATCACAGCAGATGTCTCTAGTAAGAAGGCAGGAAAGACTCCATTTAAGAAAGAAGATTTCTTGAAGGCTGTCCAAGATGATGCCTTTATTGAGAAGATGGTGGCCAAATATCCTAAGCTCTTGGCTAACCTGCCAAGTAAGGATTCTGGTGTTCGCTATCGTTTGGAAGGTTATCTCTTCCCAGCAACTTATAACTATGGGAAAGATACCACAGTGAAAGAAATGATCGATCAGATGCTGGCGGCCATGGATCAAAACTTAACCCCGTATTATGAAACACTTGAGAGCAAGAACATCAATGTAAACGAAGTATTGACCCTTGCTTCCTTGGTTGAAAAAGAAGGGGCGACGGATCAAGACCGCAAAGACATCGCAAGTGTCTTCTATAACCGCCTGAACCAAGACATGCCTTTGCAAAGTAATATTGCAATTCTTTATGCCGAAGGGAAGCTTGGTCAAAAGACGACCTTGAAAGAAGATGCAACGATCGATACAGAGCTGGATTCACCTTATAATATTTATAAGAATACCGGTTTGATGCCTGGTCCAGTGGATAACCCTGGAGTATCAGCGATCGAAGCGGCGGTGAACCCAAGCAAGACCGATTACTTGTATTTTGTCGCAAATGTCGAAAATGGTGAAGTCTTCTTCGCTAAGACATACGAAGAACACAATAAAAATGTAGAAGAACACGTCAATAGTAAATTGACACAAGCAAGTTCAAACTAGAAAAAGCATGTGGCGCGTCCACAGCTTTTTCATTCAAATAATAGAAAGAGAAGAATAATGGCAGAAAAAACATACCCAATGACCCTAGCAGAAAAAGAAAAATTAGAACTAGAATTAGAAGAATTGAAATTGGTCCGTCGACCTGAAGTGGTAGAACGGATCAAGATCGCTCGCTCATACGGTGACCTCTCAGAAAACTCTGAGTACGAAGCAGCAAAAGATGAGCAAGCTTTTGTGGAAGGTCAAATCTCTAGTTTGGAAACAAAAATCCGTTATGCGGAAATCGTCGATAGTGACGCTGTTGCAGTAGACGAAGTAGCGATCGGAAAAACCGTTACAGTTCAAGAAGTTGGCGAAACAGATGAAGAAGTATACAGCATCGTCGGTTCAGCAGGGGCAGATGCCTTTGCAGGGAAGATCTCGAACGAAAGCCCAATCGGTCACGCTTTGATTGGTAAAAAAACAGGTGATGTGGTCACTGTTGAAACACCAGCTGGAAGCTACCAAGTGAAAATTTTGAACGTAGAAAAAACAGCGTAACTATAAAATGCAGGCTCTCAAAGAGGGCTTGTTTTTTTGTGCTCTTAATCCCCTTGTGAGGGTAAAAATTCTTTGTTGACTGACTGAACAGTATCAAAAAAGCACTTGAACCTTAGGTTCAAGTGCTGCTTTATTTCGCTAGAATTTAGTAGTTTGTACTACTTTCTGTTGCGTTGTTTTCCTGCATTGCGGTTGTTTTTTGGTTTGTGTTGGATTTGTGTCGTCGCAGTTGGTGTGACATCTTTTTTCACGCGGTGACTAGTCGCTTTTGGAGGATTGTTTTTGTATTCCTCAGCGACCCGTTTGCGAAGATTTGGACGAATCAAGTAGTTGATGACAAATTGTTGGATAATTTGGATCACCCCACCGACTACCCAGTAAAGAGTCACTCCGGCTGAAGAGATCAATGAGAAGACACCGATCATAATCGGACTCATCAGTGATGCTTTGCGCATGCTTTCCTTTTGGGTTTCATCTTCAATTCCATGAAGAGAAAGCATACTTTGGATATAGTAGAGAACCGCAACGATAGCCGTCAAGAGCAAGCTTGGTTTGCCAAGAGCAATGCCAAGGAAGCTACTATCTGCTACCCCTTTGGTGTGCTGAGCTGCAAAGAAAAGGGCAGAGAAGAATGGCATTTGGATCAAGAGTGGCAAACACCCAACTCCACCAAACATGCTAACACCATTTTCACGTTGAGCGGCCATTAATTCCTGTTGAGCCAATAGCTTTTCTTCTTGTGTGCTAGCGTTCTTCATGCGCTCTTGGATTGGCCCAAGGATAGGTTTTAAGTAATTCATCTTTTCAGATTGGTAGGTTGCCTTCCATGATTGGTACAAACCAAGTGGCAAGATGATTAACCGCACGATCAAGGTGACGATAATAATCCCGATCCCAAAGCCCAAGCCAAGGTTGTTGGCAAAGAATTTGATGGCTTCGCCCATCGGACGACCAAGAAGATTCCAGATCAATCCAGTCGGATTTCCAGTTTTCCGATCGACACTCACGCATCCTGATAAGAAGACAAGCGAAGCTAGTCCCATCGATGCAAGTAATGCAAGTTTATTTTTTTTCACAAATCGTTCCTTCTTTTTTTTAATGTTACCTTTCTATTCTACTGTTTTTTTTGAAAATACACAATAGTTCTCTAGTCTTAATTTGCAATTTTGAAGTCTGAATAGTTTTCAAAGTTTGCGAGCGTAACATCTAAATAAGTTACATGTGCAAAAGGCGTAGGACCTTTGCGAATTTCTTGAATGAATTTGGCCATTTGGCTACTAGACTCTGCCTGGGCCAGAATGCCAACCGTTCCGTCGTCATTATTCCAGACACGGCCAGTAATCCCACCGATCTCTAAAGCAAGACTGTACACTCCCCAGCGAAAGCCAACCCCTTGAACCCGTCCTTGGGCAATCATTTTTACCTTTTGCATGTGCGACCTCCTTGACTCGAAGAAATCTATCTGAGGCATGATTTCTTCTTTTTCTTTGTGCTATAATAGTTCTATGAATATTATAACGTCTAAATCCAATAATGTAATCAAAAATGCTAAAAAATTACATCAAAAAAAATACCGGACAGATTCTTATCTCATTGAAGGCTGGCATCTGTTTGAAGAGGCAGTAGAAAATCATGCGAAGATTCGGCAGGTCTTTGTTTTAGAAGCCTATTTAGACCGGGTAGAGAATATCCAAAAAGTCACCGTCGTGACTCCGGAGATCTTAAGTCTCTTGGCAGATTCGAAGACTCCTCAAGGGATTGTCGCAGAGATCGCTCTAGAGCAGCCAGAACTTCCGGATCAGCTACAAGGGCGCTTCCTCTATTTGGAGGATGTACAGGATCCTGGCAATGTAGGGACGATGATTCGAACAGCAGATGCAGCAGGTTTTGATGGCGTCATGCTTTCGAAAGCCTCCGCAGATCTATACAGTCTCAAGACCCTTCGATCCATGCAGGGCAGTCATTTCCATATTCCTATCTGGAAACTGGATCGAGAAGAACTATTGGAGCGAGCTGCACACTCTCATCTAGCAGTTCTCGCAACGACGCTTTCAGAAGCTTCCATTGACTACCGGCAGCTTCCTCAGACTGACCAGTTTATCCTGGTGATGGGGAATGAAGGAAATGGAATCAGCCAGGAAATGGCCGCACAAGCAGACCAGCTGGTTCATATTCCCATGCCAGGTCGGGCAGAGAGTTTGAATGTTGCAGTAGCAGCAGGAATTTTGATGTTTTCTTTAAGGAAATTTTGAGAAAAAGCAGTATACTTAACCTGTAAGAAGAAGTTGATGGATATCTTATTGGGAGAGCTTATCAACGAAAGGTGGTTATCTTATGCAATATCATCGTGACAAAGAATACATGACCTATGTAGGACATTTGATCCAGCATCCGAAGGTTCAAAAATTAGCCGACATTCCCCACCATATTCATTCCAATCGTTTGGAGCATTCCATTCATGTTAGTTATACCAGTTATAAACTGGCTAAAAAATTTGGTTGGGATGCCAAAAGTACGGCTCGGGGTGGCCTCTTGCATGACCTCTTTTACTATGATTGGCGCGAGACCAAGTTTACCAAGAGTCACGCCTGGATCCATCCCCGCATTGCCGTGAGAAATGCACGAAAGATCACAGATCTCAATGCCAAGGAAGAAGACATCATTATTAAACACATGTGGGGAGCTACCCTTGCTCCGCCTCGCTATAAAGAATCCTTCGTGGTGACCATGGTGGATAAATACTGGGCTGTTAAAGAAGCTTCAGAACCATGGCGTAAAAAGATGGCTAAAAGGAGATTTTTTCATCGAAAAATGTTAAAATCGTAGTAAACAAATTTGAAAGGAACTTGTTTATATGTATAATGATTCAGTAATCCAAGAACAAAGTGGATTGAATGCCTTTTATAACAAAATCTACTCATTAGTTGGGATCGGTGTTGGGATTTCAGCCCTTGTCTCTGGTCTGATGATGACGGTCTTTCAAGATTTCTTCGTTCAAATCTTGACAACCGCACCAATGGTTTACTATGGAGCAGTCGTTGTAGAATTGATCTTGGTCTTTGTTGCAAGTGGGAAGGCTGTTAAAAATAGCCCGTCTGCTCTTCCAATCTTCTTGATCTACTCAGCTTTGAATGGGTTTACGTTGAGCTTTATCATTGCTCGCTACATGCAAGCGACTGTCTATAAGGCTTTCTTGGTCAGTGCCTTGATGTTTATTGTCATGGGAGCTATCGGACGCGTTGTGAAAAAGGACCTGTCTGGAATGGGACGTGCCTTGATGGGAGTCTTGATCGGTGTGATCATCGCTTCTGTTGTGAACATGTTCTTGAGAAGTTCTGGCATGGACTATATCTTGAGTATTATCTCTGTCTTCCTCTTTGCAGGATTGACAGCTTGGGATAACCAAAAGATTCGCTATGTCTATGATCAAACAAATGGTCAACCTGCTACAGGTTGGGCAGTAGCAATGGCTTTGGAACTTTATCTTGACTTTATCAACCTCTTTATCAGTCTGCTTCGTATCTTCGGAAGAAACGACTAATCAAAGAGAGATTGAGCTGGGGCAGTTGCCTCGGCTTTTTTTGTCTTCCGACTTGTGCTATACTAATAGTGACTAAAGAATAGAAATGAGCGCTTATGAAAACACCTTTTGTAACCCGTGAACAATTAGAAAGTCTGACCCAAGAATTTCCTACCCCTTTCCATCTCTATGATGAAGCAGGAATTCGTGAAACGGCTCGTGCCCTCCATCAAGCTTTTGCTTGGAATGAAGGATTTAAGGAATACTTTGCCATCAAGGCGACTCCTAACCCATCGATCCTAAAAATTTTGCAAGAAGAGGGCTGTGGAGTCGACACGGCCAGCTACGTGGAATTGTTAATGGCGGATAAACTGGGCTTTAGTGGGAAAGAAATCATGTTTTCTTCTAACAACACGCCAGCTGATGAATTTGTCTATGCGAGAGAATTAGGGGCAACTATCAATCTGGACGCCTATGAAGACATTGCTTTCTTGAAGTCTGTGACCAGCATCCCCAAGGTTATTTCTTGCCGCTATAATCCTGGTGGAGTTTTTGAACTGGGAACCGATATTATGGACAATCCTGAAGAAGCCAAGTTTGGAATGACCAAGGAGCAATTGATCCAAGCCTTTATCGAGTTGAAAGAACTAGGTGTGGAAGAGTTTGGCATTCACGCTTTATTGGCTTCTAATACTGTATCCAACGACTACTATCCAGAGCTAGCGCGTCAACTTTTTGAATTGGCAGTAGAAGTCGTCGAGAAAACAGGTGTCCACTTGGGCTTCATCAACCTTTCTGGTGGAGTTGGGGTCAATTACAAACCAGAACAAGAACCAAATGATATTGCCATTATTGGGGAAGGTGTGCAACGCGTTTTTGATGAGATTCTCAAACCGGCAGGACTTGGTAATGTGAAAATCTATACCGAGCTTGGTCGCTTTATGCTAGCTTCACACGGCCTCCTGGTAACCAGAGTTACTCATAAAAAGAAAACCTACCGGACCTATGTGGGCGTCGATGCTTCAGCGGTGAATCTTCTTAGACCGGCTATGTACGGTGCTTATCACCATATCACCAATATGGATCGTCCAGAGGAACCGACTGAAGTGGTCGATGTAGTGGGAAGTCTCTGTGAAAATAACGATAAATTTGCCAAACAACGAGAACTACCCGTGACGGAGATTGGAGATTTACTTGTGATCCATGACACCGGAGCTCATGGATTTTCAATGGGGTATCAGTACAATGCTAAGTTGCGTTCGGCAGAAGTTTTGCTTCAAGAAGATGGGCAGGCCCGTTTGATTCGTCGAGCAGAAAAACCAGAAGATTATCTTGCGACACTCTACGGCTTTGACATTGAAAAATAAGCGATTGTCTGATATAATGATAGTTATGTAAAAATAATGGATCGGAGAAAATTTTATGAATCTCTTTTTAGGAATTTTGTTGATTATTTTAGCTTTCTTTGGTGGGATGGTTGCAGGAATGTTCTTGCTTCGTCGTCAATTTGAAAAAGAATTTGCCTCAAACCCACGTTTGAATGTTGAAGCAGTCCGTACACTTTTAGGTGCCAGCGGCCAACGTCCAAGCGAAGCAAAAGTTCAACAAGTCTATCGCCAAATTGTGAACCAACAAAAATCAGCAATGGCGAAAAACAAGAAAAAATAAGAGTGGGGCAATCTCACGATAATAAATGAGAGGGGCTTGGAGGAATTTCTTAGTCCCTCCTTTTGGAAGGAAGAGATATGGATAACCGACCGATTGGTTTTTTAGATTCTGGAGTAGGGGGCCTGACTGTTGTCCGCGAATTGCTCCGTCAGCTTCCTCACGAAGATGTCGTCTATATTGGAGATTCAGCGCGTGCACCTTATGGTCCTAGACCAGCAGACCAAATTCGCGAGTATACTTGGCAGATGGTGAACTTCCTTCTGACCAAAAATGTCAAGATGATTGTCTTAGCCTGTAATACAGCGACGGCAGTTGTTTGGGAAGAAGTCAAGGAGAAACTTGATATTCCCGTTTTAGGAGTGATTTTGCCCGGAGCTTCTGCAGCCATTAAATCGACGACCCATCAAAAAATTGGGGTGATTGGGACACCGATGACGGTTTCTTCTGGAATTTATAAAGAGAAGATTCAAAGTCTGGCACCAGACATGGAAGTCAGCAGTTTAGCTTGTCCCAAGTTTGTTCCTTTAGTGGAATCAAACGAGTTGGCATCCAGTGTGACCAAAAAGGTGGTCTACGAAACCCTAAAACCACTAGTTGGAAAGGTTGATACCTTGGTCTTGGGATGCACCCATTATCCCCTTTTAAAACCGATCATTCAAAATGTGATGGGACCGGATGTCAAATTGATTGATAGTGGAGCTGAGTGTGTTCGGGATATTTCCGTCTTATTAAACTATTTTGAGCTCAATAAGAGTCGCGAACTCTTAGAACAGACCCACCGCTTTTATACCACTGCAAATGCCAATAGCTTTGCAGCGATTGCCGAAAAATGGCTAGAACGTTCAGTGAATGTGGAGCATGTAAATTTATGAGTGACAAACTATTTGAATACAAAGATCCCCAAGATTGGTATATTGCCCAATGGGGAGAAGATGCAGACTACAACCAATTTAGTCAAGTGCCTGCGGAAGCTTCCACTCTGTTAGACCAGCTGGAACTTCTCTTTGCCAAGGATCCTGAAGGATTCCCTCTCAATCTATCGGTGATACGCTATGGTTCAGCCTTTCGTTTTCTGACCTTTTTGATTGAAATCTTAAATGAAGTCAAGGGAAGAGCTTTTGAGATCGTACAGCGTCAAGGAGCCTTGCTCTTGGTTGAAAAAGGGAAATTGCTTTACTTGCATTTGCCAAGTGATGGGGTGGATTTGGAAGCCTTCTTAGGTCAAGACAAGGTCAAAGATACGATTCTTATTGCGACTCGAAATGAGGGAAAAACAAAAGAATTCCGTAATATGTTTGAAAAGCTGGGCTTTGAAGTGGAAAATCTCAATCAATACCCAGAGCTTCCAGAAGTCGAAGAAACAGGGATGACCTTTGAAGAGAATGCCCGCCTAAAAGCTGAAACCATTGCAGAGCTAACTGGGAAAACAGTCTTAGCAGATGATTCAGGTTTGAAGGTGGATATCTTGGGAGGCTTACCAGGAGTTTGGTCAGCTCGCTTTGCGGGAGTTGGTGCGACAGATGCGGAAAACAATGCGAAATTGTTGCACGAATTAGCCATGGTCTTTGATTTGAAAGATCGTTCAGCTCAGTTCCATACGACCTTGGTGGTTGCAAGACCAGGCAAGGAAAGCCTAGTGGTGGAAGCAGATTGGCCTGGATATATTAATTTTGAGCCCAAAGGGGAACACGGCTTTGGCTATGACCCTCTCTTCTTAGTTGGGGAAACGGGCCGTGCTGCTGCTGAATTAACGCTAGAAGAAAAAAATACACAATCACATCGTGCTTTAGCTGTTAAAAAGTTATTGGAGGTATTTCCATCATGGCAAAGCAAACAATCATCGTTATGAGTGACTCGCATGGAGACCGCTCCATTGTTGAAGCTATTAAAGAAAAATACCTAGGTCAGGTCGATGGGATCTTTCACAATGGGGATTCTGAGCTAAAAAGTGACGATCCTGTCTGGGAAGGGATCCACGTTGTCCAAGGAAATATGGATTTTTATGATGGCTATCCGGAACGCTTGGTGACCCAACTAGGGCCAACACGGATCATCCAGACCCACGGACATCTCTTCCAGATCAATTTTAGTTTTCAAAAATTGGATCTGTGGGCCCAAGAGGAGGAAGCAGATATCTGTCTATACGGCCATCTTCATATCCCAGATGCTTGGAAGGAAGGAAGAACCCTCTTTGTGAATCCTGGATCCATTAGCCAACCTCGTGGTCTGATTCGCGAGTGTTTGTATGCCAAGATAGAGATTACCGATTCGAACTTCAAGGTAGAGTATTATACGCGAGATCATGAGTTGTACCCTGAATTGACAAAGGAGTTTAGCAGATGATAGCAAAGGAATTTGAACGTTTCTTGCTGGCGCAGGAAGAGACGTTCTTAACTCCTGCCAAAAATTTAGCGGTCTTGATTGATACCCACAATGTAGACCATGCGGTCTTGCTGTTGAGCCAGATTAGCTATAGTCGCATTCCAGTAGTGACAGATGAACGCAAGTTTGTGGGAACGATCTCCCTAACGGATATTCTATCTTATCAATTGAAACACGAGATTCCTGAGGAGACTTTTGCTTCGATGGATATCGTAGACGTTGCAAAGAAGGAGGTCGGGATCATCGGCTTAGACTTCAATTTGACAGAAGTCCTTCACAAGTTGGTGGATGACTCCTTCTTATCAGTGGTGGATGAAGAAGGTTATTTCCAAGGGATTATTACGCGGAAATCGATCCTCAAAGCCATCAATTCGCTGATGCATAATTTTTCAAATGAATACGAGATGATTCCAAAATGAAAGAATTTATTGCAAGTTTTATTGATCAAAAAGAACTAAGTGAAAATTCTCAGTCAGCCTATTTCTATGATTTGGACCAATTTATTGAATCAATTCATGGAAAAGTGACGCCGACGAATTTGAGAATTTACCAAGCTTCGATTAAAGATTTTAAACCGGCGGTTCAAAAACGAAAATTATCCGCTGTTAACCAATTTTTATATTATTTGTATCAAGAACGCTTTATTTCTGAATACCATCGTTTGGTCTTGCCTAAAATTCAACCGGCCAAGATCCATGATCGTGAATTGTTGGATCTGACCCATTTTTGGGAAGAATCAACTAACCCACAGGGACGCTTGATGGCCTTATTGATTCTGGAGATGGGCTTATTGCCAAGTGAGATCCTCCAAGTCAAGGTCGAAGATATTCAGCTGGACTTTCATGTCATTCGAGTGGGCAAAGATGGCCAAAAACGGGTTTTAAAAGTTCCAGAGCCTTTACTGGATGAGTTGCAACTCTTCCTCGATGGTGTCTATCTCTTTGATAATAAAGGAAAATCTTACTCCCGTCAGTGGGGATTCCGACAGTTAGAAGCCTTCTTGATCGAAAAAGGCAACCAAGACCTTTCGGCCCAATCAATTCGTGAGCAGTATATTTTGAAACAACGTGAACTCGGTGTGGATCTCTTTAGTATTGCGCGTGAATTGGGCCTAAAAACCATGGTGACATTAGAAAAATATAAATAATGGATATTAAAATAAAAGATTTTGAAGGACCTTTGGACCTCTTGCTCCACTTGGTCTCTAAATACCAGATGGATATTTATGAGGTCCCCTTGATTGAGGTGATCGAACAGTATCTGGCTTATCTGGCGACCCTCCAGGCTATGAAACTAGAGGTAGCAGGAGAATACATGCTGATGGCGAGTCAACTAACCTTGATCAAGAGTCGAAGACTTCTTCCTAAGGTTGCAGAGGAGATGGATGAAGCAGAGGATCTCGAGCAGGACCTCCTTTCTCAATTGGAAGAGTACCGTACTTACAAGCAATTAGGAGAGTTGATAGCCTCACAGCACGAGGAGCGCGCCCTCTATTATTCAAAACCAAAGATGGAATTGATTTATGACGATACCGAATTACTTCATGATCGCACCACGGTGGATCTCTTCTTGGCTTTCTCAAAATTATTGACCAAGAAAAAAGAAGAATTCCGCCAGAACCATACAACCATTGTAAAGGATGAATACAAGATTGAGGATCTGATGGACCAGCTGCGACACCGATTCCACGATCGCTCACAAGTTCTCTTGCAGGACTTGTTTCTAGAAGCAACGGATCTCCAAGAGGTCATTACTCTATTTCTTGCAACCCTTGAATTGATCAAGATTCAAGAAGTAACGGTGATCCAGGATAGGGCTTTTGGAGAAATTTACTTAAATAGGATTGAACATGAGCAAATTAGCTGAAATTGAAGCACTCTTATTTGTAGCGGGTGAAGAAGGAATTACTGCCAGACAAATCGCAGATCTTCTCTCATTACCCCCAACAGGTGTGGTGCAAAGTTTAGAAAAATTGGCCCAAAAATACCAGGAGGATACAGATACCAGTCTGTGTTTGATGGAGACAGCTTCCCGTTATAAATTGGTGACAAAGGCAGACTACGCTTCGGTTTTACGAGACTATTCTAGAACGCCTATGAACCAAAGTTTGTCTCGGGCTGCCCTTGAAACCTTATCAATCATTGCTTATAAGCAACCGATCACCCGCGTGGAGGTCGATGATATTCGAGGCGTTAATTCCAGTGGTGCCATTACCAAACTACTGTCATTTGATCTGATCCGCGAAGATGGAAAAAAAGAAGTCCTCGGGCGTCCTAATTTGTATGTCACGACGGAGTATTTTTTGGATTATATGGGGATCAATCATTTGGAGGAATTACCAAAGGTTGAGGAAGTGGACATCGATCCAGAGGAAGGTCAATTATTTTCAGAGAGAACAGAGGAACTAGATGAGAATTAACAAATATATTGCCCATGCAGGTGTGGCTAGTCGTCGCAAGGCCGAAGAACTGATCAAGCAAGGCTTGGTGACGGTCAATGGCCAAGTCGTGCGTGAATTAGCGACTATCATTAAAACCGGTGATCAGGTTGAAGTAGAAGGGACTCCAATCTATAACGAAGAAAAGGTCTATTATCTTTTAAATAAGCCACGTGGCGTCATCTCTAGTGTATCAGATGATAAAGGACGGACAACAGTCGTTGACCTTTTATCTCAAGTACCAGAGCGCATCTACCCAGTAGGACGTTTGGACTGGGATACATCTGGTGTCTTGATTTTGACCAATGATGGCGATTTTACAGATGAGATGATTCACCCGCGAAATGAAATTGATAAAGTCTATGTGGCGCGTGTCAAAGGGATTGCCAATAAGGAAAACTTGCGTCCCTTGACGCGAGGGGTGACCATTGATGGAAAGAAAACCAAGCCAGCGACTTACGAGATCTTAAAAGTGGATGTCGAAAAGAACCGTTCAGTGGTTCAGTTGACCATTCATGAAGGGCGTAACCACCAGGTTAAAAAGATGTTTGAAGCGGTGGGACTTTTAGTGGATAAACTCTCCCGGACCCAGTTTGGGAATTTGGACGTCTCAGGACTTCGTCCGGGTGAATACCGTCGCTTGAACAAAAAAGAAATCAGCCAGTTGCACAATCTAGCAGTGACTAAATCTAAAAAAGCATGAAAACAATCCTAATTGCGCTGGTCAGAGGCTATCAAAAATGGATCTCTCCCCTATTTCCGCCTTCTTGTCGCTTTCAACCGACCTGTTCCAATTATATGATCCAAGCGATTGAACGTTTTGGTGTGAAAGGTGTCTTGATGGGGATTGCAAGGATTCTACGTTGCCATCCTGGAACCAAAGTAGGACCAGACCCCTTGCCAGACCATTTTAGTCTGAAGCGAAATGAAGAATCAAAATAGGACGATCGCAAATAAACAGAAACACCCTTAGAAATTATTTTTCTAAGGGTGTTTTTTGTACAAGAGTTGTCTATCAGCGTTTAGACCATGTTTTAGGGAGGAAGAGAAGAATCATTGGATAGATTTCAAGCCGTCCGGCAATCATGGCTAAGGAAAGTAGCAGTTTTGAAATGGGACTAAAGATGGAGAAGGTTTGACCTGTTCCAATCATAGGTCCAATGTTGTTGAAGCAACTAAAGACAGCGCTGACAACCGTCATGAAGTTATTATTGTCTAGACTGACTACAAAGAGTAGGCCGATCGTGATAAAACTGTATATTGTAAAGTACTTGAGGATCTGATGCTGTGTATCCTTATCCAATACCGTATCATTGACATGCAAGGTCAGAACGCGATTCGGAGACAAGGTCGAAAGAACCTGATTTTTTGCGATTCGCCATAAGGTCAAGCACCGAATGACTTTTAGCCCCCCGGCGGTCGATCCAGCAGAACCACCGATGACCATCAGCATCAAGAGGATGAACTGAGAAAAGAGAGGCCATTTTTCCGTCGTTCCATAACCAAAACCGGTGGTGGTGATGATATTGGAAACTTGGAAGAAGGAAATCTCAAAACTCTTAGCGACATTGGCATAGAGATGAAGGACATTGTAGGCGATTAAGACACTGGACACGAGGACGATGGTAATGTAGGTCCGCAATTCCTCATCTTTAAAGAAGGCCTTGAATTTTCGGATCATGAGGAAGTAGTAGAGGTTAAAGTTAACCCCGAAGACTAAAACCCCGATGCTGACCAAATAGGTGATCAAACTGCTATTGTAGTGGGCAATTCCGTCGTTAAAAACGGTAAAGCCCCCGGTTCCAGCCGTCCCCATAGCGATGACAAAACTATCATAAAGGGGCATGCCAGCAAGGAAATAAAGAACTACAAAGAGGAAGAACAAGCCCAAGTACAAGAAGTAGAGGATTTGAGCTGTGTTTTTTAATTTGGAAACGACCTTGCCAAAAACTGGACCAGGAACTTCTGCCTTCATGACTTCAAGGTGGCTGTTCTTGTTATTGTCCATAATGGCAAGGGCGAAGACCAATACTCCCATCCCCCCAATCAAGTGGGTGAAACTGCGCCAAAAGAGAAGAGAGTGGCTGAGGACACCCACATCATCTAAAATCGTTGCCCCTGTTGTTGTAAAGCCGGAGCTGACTTCAAAGAAGGCATCGATAATGTTTGGAATTTGGCCCGAAAAGACAAAGGGAAGGGCACCAAAGAAGGACCAGAGGATCCAACAAAGTGCTACAATCAGGACTCCTTCTTTAGCATAGATGTGAAAGTCCTTTGGTTTGTGAAAACTACCAAGTAGCCCCAGCCCAAGTAAGATAGCCATGGTTGCCCCAATAGAGACAAAGACCTTGGCAGGTTCCTGATAGATGGCAGCGACCACTAAAGGAACGATCAGAAGACCAGCTTCGATTAAGAGGAGTTTGGACAAGAGGTAACGAATCATGCTTCTATTCATATGGCTTACCTCTCAAGTAGATCGTAGATTTTTGTGACATTTTGAATCAAGGTGGTTACGATAATCCGATCTCCTACCATCAAACGGTCATCTCCATTTGGGAAAATAGCCTTGCCGTCTCGAATAATGGCAGCGATCAAGACGCCTTTTTTCAATTTCAATTCAGAGAGGGGATATTGGGTTAGTTTATTGTCTTCCTTGATTTGGAACTGCAAGGTTTCAATCCGACCGTTTGCGACATGGTGCAGGGCTTCTAGGTTTGAGAACTGTGCATTGTAACGTCCGCGAATAAAGTGCATAATGGTATCTACAGCGATGCGTTTTGGCGTAACGATACTGGTCATATCTTGATCGCCAATGATCTCCAACAGACTGGTTCGGTTGACCTTGGTAATGTTCTTTTTGACTCCGACAGAATTTAAGAACATGGAGGTGATGATGTTTTCTTCATCGACCCCTGTCAAAGTAGCCACAGCATCGAAGTTATTGGCACTCTCTTCTAAAAGAATGTCTTTAGCAGTTCCGTCTCCATGGACGACATAGAGATCAGGAAATTCCTGGCTAAAGAATTCCGCCCGTTTGCGATTGACTTCTAAGACCTTGAGATCGATCTTGCGACGCACGTCTTGAAGAATATTGAGTAGGTAGTAGGCAATTTTCCCAGCACCAATGATCATCATGCTCTTAATGACCTGAGGGCGAACATTGTTGTGGAAGAGAACGACCTCGATCCGATTACCTGTTACGAAAATTTTGTCTTGAGGTTGCAAGACAAAGTCCCCGTTTGGAATGGTGAGTTCGTTGCCACGCTCGATCGCACAAACAATGACATTTCCGTATTTCTTCCGGAATTGGGAGAGGCTCATATTGCAGAGATTGCTATCTGGCTTGATCTTAAATTCCATCAAGGCAACTCGTCCATTGGCAAAATGCTCCACAGAAAGGGCATTTGGGAAGTCAATGATATTGGCAATATAACGAGCTGTCAGCAATTCCGGATTGACAACTAGGGAGAAGCCCAAGATATTTTTTTCCTTGAAGTAGGAATTGGAATATTCCGGATTCCGCACCCGAACGATAGTCTCTTTGGCTCCCATTTTTTTAGCCAAAACAGCAGAGACCATGTTAACCTCGTCGTACTCGGTCATGGAAATGAAGATGTCGCAGTCTTCAACATCTGCTTGCTCCAAGATCTTGAAGTTCGCCCCATTTCCTAAAATTCCAATGATATCAAACCGTTTGGTAATATGGTTAAGAACGGATTCGTCTTTTTCGATCAAAATAACATCGTGGTTTTCAGCAACGAGAGAACGACAAAGGGCCGTTCCGACCTTTCCTCCACCAACAACAATAATTTTCATAGAATACCTCCAGAGTATGCTTCTATCATACTCTATTTTCAAGAAAAATTCATCTTTTTTAAGGATTTTCTGGTGGAATTTTGAGAAGCTAAGAACAAGTAGGAAAAATCGTCAAAAGAGTAGAACGAGGAGGGATTGAAAACTTTGGTAAAGTTTCTTAAAAAAATCTAAAAAAACTATTGACAGGAGCTTCAAAAGTGTTATACTTAGAAAGTACCTTCGTTGATTTACCTCAAACCTGTTGTGAGTTAAGTTAATGAAGCTGTAACCACGCTGTTTGCTGAGCTTGACTCCGGGCAGTGTGGCTATTTTTTTATCAGAAAGAGATCGAGTATGAATATTGAAGAACTGGACTACCAAGAGTCAGCTGCTCAAAACCACATCGTCTTGTTCCAACCTCAGATTCCACAAAATACGGGAAATATTGCACGGACTTGTGCGGCGACCAATTCCCCCTTGCATATCATACGACCCATGGCTTTTCCGATCGATGATCGCAAAATGAAGCGAGCAGGACTCGATTATTGGGACAAGCTGGATGTCCGTTTTTATGATAGCCTAGAAGAGTTTATGGAAGCAGCGAGCGACGGTCAGGTACACCTAGTGTCCAAGTTTGCAAATCAGACCTATTCGGACGTTTCTTATCAGGATGGGAAGTCCCATTATTTCTTGTTTGGACGCGAAGATAAAGGATTGCCGGAAGAATTTATGCGCCAGCACGAGGAGAAGACTATTCGCATTCCGATGAATGACGAGCATGTTCGTAGTTTAAATGTCTCCAATACCGTCTGCATGATTGTTTATGAGGCGCTCCGCCAGCAAGGTTTTAAGGGGCTGGAGTTGAGCCATCTTTATGAGCATGACAAGCTCAAATAAGAACGAAAAATTAAAAGACGAACGGTGTAATCTATCAAGTTACAAAAACTTGCCTTGGCAAGTTTTTTTTGTTATGATTAAGAAGTCTTCAGGGCAGGGTGAGATTCCCGACCGGCGGTGACTTTTACTAGGAAATGTTTTTTTCCTTTTATACTTTGTTGCCAAGCTTTGCTTAACAAGAA